>Ga0209958_1000180_pt1 | contig 190636 bp, 191 predicted proteins | sample ThiBio_inoc_plan_FD_183942 | JGI IMG/M metagenome (GOLD analysis project Ga0209958, IMG submission 183942) | Wastewater bioreactor microbial communities from Cape Town, South Africa - Thiocy_inoc_plan (SPAdes) | ecosystem: Engineered > Bioremediation > Thiocyanate > Unclassified | place: South... | reverse complement strand
GCGACCAGATCAGGTTGTGCGCGCCGTCCTCGCCTTCGACCAGACGGGCATAGATGGTCGCCGGGAACGACGGGTCGTCGAGGGTCGCCGACAGGTAGGGCCGCTCCGCCTTGCTGATTTTCTTCCAGGCCGCGCCGATCTCGAAGTTGCCTGCGACGATGCGGTAGTCCGGGGCGTTCTCGCTCTCCTTGGCGTTCGGAATGAATTTGACCTTGACGTTGAGCGTCAGGGTACGAACCGTGCCGGTGAAGCTGTCGTTCTGTGCGGTGAAGGTGCCGATGTTTGCCATGATGAATCTCCTTTTGGTGGTGCAAGGTCGCGCCCATCGCGGCCTTGTCGGTGATCCGAAGAGCGAGGGTCGGGCGGGCTGCATCGCGCAGCGGCCGCAACGCAGTGAAGGACCGGGAGGAACAAGAAATTTGTTGCGCGAGGAAGGCACGCAGGGCCGGGGAAATTTGTCGGGCCGGACGGTTGCAGCCCTGAAGCCCGAGGCACGGCCGGTACCTCGCCAGGATTCACGACAAGCCAAGGCCGCCGTTGGGTGCGATCCTCACCGAAAGGCAGCATGGCTCCGGCATCCCCGCGCAGAAGAGTTGCCGGCACGCACCCCATCGCAGGCAAGGTCGGTTCCGAATCACCAAGGATGAACGTTCCTCGCGATTGGGCGCGGGTTTGATCGATTGCGGTGTGGATGGATCTGGGCATGGTGGACGGCCTGTCGGTGAGCCGCCGTCGTTTCTGGCGACCTGCCCGCCAGCGTCGGGGACGGTGCGCCATTGCACAACCGGGCGCAGCAAAGTCTGTCTCACTCCGGCGCCCCGCGTCTGCGGCGGTGCGCGTTTTGCGGAAGGGGGTTGGAGCTGTCGGTTGTTAAAACGCGCGCGGCATACCTGCCGCGCGCGACGCGCAAAAGATGCCCCGGCGAAATTCGCCGGGGCATCGTGCTTACTCGCTGGCCTCAGTATCCGGGAGCGTTTCTGCTTGTGCCTCCTGCACCGCTGCCCGCAGCATCACCGGCAGCCAACCCGTGCCTACCGCCAGCCGTTCCGCTTCGCTGGCCAGGTCGTTCTTCTTGAGCTTGGCGAGCCGCGCCGCGTGCTCCGGTGCGAACACCTGCACTGCCTCGATGGCCTTGGCCTTTGACACATGGGCGAAGTAGCCTTCCGCGGTCGGTGTCCACCATGGGTGCATGTCGAGGCCCACCGCCTGCGCCAGTGCGGTAGCAGGCAACGTGTTTTCGCGTGGTGTGACTGCGCCCACCGTCGTGGCCACGCACACCGCCAGCAGCGACAGCACTTCCTGCTGGGGCAGCGCCAGTAGTTCGGCGAACAGCGCGTCCGGGTCACTGGGTAGCCGTACCGCCCACGCCTGCCGGACTTCCCGCAGCCCGGTCAGGGCGGGCGACTGCGCCACGTCCGGCGCAAACGCATCGAGTCCATCCTGCGGCGAAGCGCTGATATTGATCGGCGAATCACCCGAGCCGTAGCTATCGACCACCACGCGCAGCGCGAGTCGATGCACCACTGCCACCAGCGCCACCTGCGGATGACGGGCAACTTCCGCTTGCAGCGCCGCCGTGCGATGCGCACTCAAGCGCCGCGCGAGCTTCTCGGAAATACCGGGCGCAGTCGGCTGCTGTGCCTCGCCTTCGTCATCGCCGCCAGCCTGCGTGCCTTGCCGTTCCTGTGCCCGCAATGCCTTGGCCTCGGCTTCGCGCAGCAAGCCGCGATGGGTGATGACCTCGCCCGCATGATCGACGGTCACGATGGCCCCAGCTACCGCCAGTGTCTCGGGTGCGAATACCAGCAGCGATTGCTCGATGGTGTCGAGTTCCGCGCCGAGCTTGTCGCTTTCCTCGTAGAGTGTCGATGCTTCTTCTTCCGCGATGTCCTCGGCATCGTCGGCATTTAGCCTGTCGTCGATGGCCTGTTGCCGCGCTTGCAGCTTGGCGATGCGCTTGGCTTCGGTCTTGTTAGGCGTGCGCCGGTTACGGCGGGCATGCTGAAAGCCGTGCAGTTCCGCCGACGTGATGCGCGGCGCCGTTTCGACCCATGCCCAGCCTTCTGCCCGGACGCTGTCCGCAGTGGTGGCGAGTTTGTCTCGCGCAAGGCTGTCCAGCAAAGACGCATCGGTCAGGAACACTCCCCGCGTATCGTCCGAGAATAGGTCGCGCCGCATGCCGCCGCCTGCGACCTCGTAAGCCTCAATGCCGACGAAGCGCGCCAGTGCATCGCGTGTGGCGTCGATCTCGCGTTCGGTCAGGTGCTCGCGCAAGGCCTGCGGGCTGCGCTGCCATTGTGGTGACTCGTAGAACGCGGCCTCTTGCGCGGTGTGGTCGTCAGTGATCGCCAGCGCCATCAGCTGATCGAGCGTAACCGCATCGGCGCGATAGTCGGCCAGCAGGCGCGGCGAGACGTTCGCCAGCTTCAAGCGCCGCTGCACCACCAAGGGCGTCACGCCGAAATCGGCGGCGATGTCTTCGACGGACCGACCCTCGGCCACCAAGGCGGCGAAGGCCTCGAACTGCTCAGCGGGATGCATCGCCTCGCGCTGCACGTTCTCGGTCAGACTCACGGTACGCGCCGACGCATCCGGCACCAGCAGGCAAGGCACGTCGTGCGCCTTGTCGAGCTTGCGTCGCTTCGCCAGCAACTTCAACGCCGCCAGCCGCCGCTTGCCCGCGACGACTTCGTAATGTTCGCCGTCGCTCGCGGCGGTCACGGTGAGGTTTTGCAGCAGGCCGACGCGGGCGATGCTTGACGCCAGTTCGGGAATCGACGCGCCGCCGCTCGTGCGCACGTTGCGGCTCGAAGGCCGCAACTGAGACAGCGGAATCAACAGCAGCTCGTGTGCCGCAACGGCAGCGGTGGCGACTGCGTGCATGGCCTGGGTTTCTTGATGGGTAACGGTGTTCATGGTGATAGCTCCTGTCCCTCGCGGGAAATTGAAAAATGGAAGAAGAAAACTTGCTGGGTGATTCACGGTGTCGATATCTGCATGTGCGCCCTCCTGTGGTTTTCAAACCGACCGGATTCCAAGATTCGGAGCCCGGTGTGGACTTCGGTTTGTTCGGCGCAGTGACCTGGGCTGGTCGCCGTTGCCGCCGTCTTTCCTGAGTTCATCGCCCGCGAACAACCGGGCCGGCGAGGGTCTGGCGGTCAAGGAGGAAAGCGCAGGGTTGGTGCGGCCCGCAGCGCAGCGAGGACACGGCCCTGCGCGCCTTGACGGACAGGCACCGCTGGCTACGGTCGCGGGATCAGCGATGAAGGAGAGGGAAAGACGGATGACCGGCTTACGGCCAGATGATCGACGGACCAACGCCGCGCGGCGAGCGCCACTGCGTGCCACAGGCACGTCTTGATGAGAGTGACCGAAGCGCGCAGCGCGAAAACGGCAATATGCGCAGGCCGATCAGGCGCAGCCTGTTCGGCGGTCTTCTGGGGCGCCAAGCCTGCGCGGCGGGGTGGGCGTCAGCCGACCCCTGGAGGCAAGCGCAGCGCGCAGCTTTTTCTCGAAACCAGGGACACAGCAAAAAGGGGGCGATGCCCCCTCGGGCTACAACAGTCCGCGTTCGGCAAACGACAGGATGGCGCTACCGGCGACGATCAAGTGATCCAGCACCCGCACGTCCACCAGCGCCAGCGCCGATTTCAGCGTCTGCGTCAGCATCTCGTCGGCCCGCGAGGGCTCGGCTGCACCCGATGGGTGGTTGTGCACCAGCAGCAGCGCAGCGCTGTTCCTGGCCAACGCCTCCTTGACCACCTCGCGCGGATACACTGATGTCTGGCTCACCGTGCCGCGAAACATCTCGACGTAGTCGATGACACGGTTCTGCGCATCCAGATGGATGACGCCGAACACCTCGTGCTCCAGCGTGCCCAGTTTGACCCGCAGGAAGTCGCGCACCACCTGCGGCGAGGTTAGCGCTTCGCAGCCGCGCATCTGTTCTGCGAGCACACGCCGCGCAGCCTGCAACACCTCGTCGGCATTGGCCGGACGGTAGTCGCCCGTGACATCGCGAACGAGAAGGGAAGAATCGAGGGAAAGAGTAAGTTGCGACATGATCGTGCTCCGGTTCGTATCAGGCGGAATTGCCTGGAACCGGCGAAACACGGCGCAGCGCAGCGGTCAGGGGTCGCAGACGGCCGCATGGACGCAAGCGGCCAACCGCAGGGCAGGGCGCGCAGCCCTTGACGGCGAGAACGGCGTGGTACGTTGAAGGGAACAGCAAGGCCGCCCCTCCACACACTCCACTGCTTCTTGGGCAAGCGGAGCGCGCAGGCCCAAAGGGCCAGAGGCGTCAGGGATCAATGCCGCATGGCCGCGACTCGGCACGAGGCGCAGGGCACTGCCCGCGAGCCCGCCGTGGGGCTCGCTGGGACGCCCGATTTCTCTGACCGGCCTGCACCCAGGTGTATTTCAGATCTTCCAATTCATACGCAAAAACCTTGGTTATTTATCGAATTGTGCATATGAACTGGGTATCTGCTGCCCGCAGCTCAGGCGAGCTAGCGTTACAGACGATGACCGTTCAACAAGTCCGATGGCCTGTACATGTCGGTCAGCATCAGCACATGGTGCCGCGCCCGCGTGATGCCCACTCGAATCAGTCTGCGACACCGGGGGTACGGTGCGTCCTCGCGGCAGAAGATCAAAGGGCTGCTGTCTGGATCGTCGAAGATGATCACAGCATCGAACTCTTTGCCCTTGGATTTGTGCACCGTCATCACATGAATGCCGTGCAGATCATTTCCGCCAGAAAGCAGTTGGTCCTCTCCGCCAGAAAGCAGTTGGTCCTCCGCCAGCGCGGCAACCAGGACGACCCGCGCATTGTGGTAGCTTCCGTGCGTTTGCCACACGTCGGCAAAACTGCTGGCGATACGCTGGCCACGCTGGAACGCCACCAACTGCTCGGCATCCTTGGCGATGTTTTCGAGTGGGTTGGCGCCAGCCTCACGCAGTATGCGCCGCGCTTCGATCCAGTCGCGTTTCGGCTCGCCAGAGAATGCATGGGCACGTAGCGTGCGTAATGCACCAAGTAGTTTCGCCGCGATGCCGTTGGCGCGTGGCGCCGTACCTGCACGACTTTGCGTGGCGCTCAATGCTAGGCGCTGAGCTTGGGTCAGATTGCCATTGCCGCCACGAGCACGAAAGACCGCTGCAGCCAGTTCCAGCGCCTCGGCGAGATCGAGCAGTTCAGTGGTTTGCGGCTGGCGAGGCTCCATCAGAAATGCAATCATCCGACTCGACAACAGCACGGATGCCTCGTCGATCATTACGCGGTGCGGGATGGTCTTGTTCGTGCCGTCCCCAGTCAGGGCGCGCGAGATGATATTGACGCCGCGCCCCCAGGTTGCCAGTACTGCCAGGCTCTTGATGTCATGCGGTGCGGCAGCTGCTTTGGCGTTTCGGATTGCAACGCCAATAGCCGAGCGAATCGTTGCGTCGCGCATGTCGGCATTGGCCCGGAAGTTCAAGCGCGAGACTCCTTGATAGGCCGCACCCCGCGGTGTTCCCAGCAGCATGTCGTTGGCAAAGGCAACGATCTCGGAATTGGGGCTGCGGTGGTTCTGCCCTTGTAGATCGACCCGTAGCGGCTGCAACGCCTCCATGATGTGCGTGACCCGTTCTGAACTCACCCCAGGCCGGAAGTCGTAGATCTGCTGATCGAGATCGGCCAAGCATAGCAACTGCGTGCCATCGGACAACAGGCGCACGCATTGCCATTGATCGTCGGCCGTGTCCTGTGCTTCATCCACCACGATCATCGGATGGCGACCAGAGAACAGCGTGCGCAATCGCGCACTCCCGGTCAACAAGGCGTGTGCCTTGGCCGAGAACAGATCGAAGGCCACCAAGCCATCTTCGCGAAACAGACGGTCACGTTCCGCTTCCCAGTCAAGCCCAAAGCTCTCGAAAGGATGACGGAGGGCGGCCTCATCATGGGGAAGTAGCAGGCGTAGGCGCTTTGGTGCACCCAGCAGGTAGCCGTAGGCCTTCAGAATCTCCCAGAAGAATGAGTGGAAGGTTTGAATCGAGAGTTTGCTCTGCAGGGCCTTGGGAAACTGCATCTTACTGGCTTCGACGACACGGGCAACCGCCGCCCGCGAGAAACTCAGGAACAGAACCGTCTCTCCGGGTGACAGGCCTGCCTCAATGATCCGCTGCGCTTTCGCCAAGGCAATCGTCGTCTTGCCGCTACCTGGGCCACCGGTCACTAAGATCGGGCCTGTCGCGTCGAGGATGCTCTGTCGCTGCGGGCAGATCAGCAGCGACAAGGATTATGCTCCCGCTTCAACATTGGCATCTGCCGGAACTGCCGCAGGATCGGCAGCGACTGGGGCGGCTTCGGGCAGCTTTCTCGTCGGTTTGGGATAGCGCTGGTAGATTTCGGTGAGGAACGCCGTGATCGTCGGCGGCAGTTCTCCGACAGCGCACAGATCGAGGAGTCGTGCCGCGCCACCTTCGCCCTTCAGGCCTTTGAGCGTCGAAACGACCAAGGCGCGTAAGGTATCATCCGCCGGGCGTGCAGCCGGAATCCCAAAGCGGCCCTCGCTGTCCTCGTTGCGCAGCAACTCCAGGTACTGCCATTGGCGATCCAGTGGAGTCTCTTCGGCCATCAACATCTCGGCACCCTTCTGGGAAATCTCCTTAGCGATGGTATAGATGCCCTGTAAGGCAGCGATATCTGCGTCGGTACGCTTCTTGCGATCGAAGAATGCAAAGGCTGGGATATCGATCTCCTTGAAGAAGGCCCCCAGCTTTTCAAGATTGCCGTCGCCATCGGCATTGATCACGCTGACGCCGGCGACATCCAAGGGGAAAAGGTTAGCGTCGTGCTCCTCCATCTTTTGCGCAACGACAAAAAGTGCGTCCTGCTCTGTAATGCCTTCTCCGACGATCACGCCGCGGCCGAGCATGGCTTCGGCAATCGCGCGGCGAAAATTCTGGCGATAGTTCTTTGCCTTCATGCCAGCCGGCAGCTTGATCGGGATGCCGGACAGTTCGCCCTGCTCATTGCGGTTGAGCTTGACGATGCCATCCGGCTCAAAGCGCTCGATCACATACGGCGAATGCGAAGTGACGAAGCATTGCGAGGTCTCTTCGAGCAGGTAGTTGGCGATACGACGCTGTGTATGTGGCGGCAGTGCAATCTCCGGCTCCTCCATCGCAAAAATCACGTTGTCCTTCTTGAGGTCAGCGATGAAGGTCAACAGTGCCAGAACCAGAGTGTTGAGCGTTCCCGTTCCGGCCTGCTGAAACGGTACGGCTGCATCGCCATGGCCCATCGTCAGGAAAAACGCGATGGTCTTGCGCATATGCTCGCGTGTGAGTTGCGAAACAAACAGGCGCGTCGAACGGCCTTCACCGCCCGGTGCGATGTACTCGGAGAGCCGTGCTTCAATCTCATCAAGAATGGGTCCCAGTTCCGTCGCGTCGGCATCGATCGGCGGATCAAGCGCGGCAAGGCGAGTGCGTATGTTCTCCCACATGCCCTTGCGGGCCTCCTTCATGCGCAAGATGTTGTCGAGCAAGGTGCCGCGCTCCAGACTCAAGGCTCGTGAGCCCGTGCGAATGGTGCGCAAGTAGAGGAAGCCAATCGCCCGCTTGACGCGAATCGGGATGGCCTTGGGCTCCTCGTCCGGTTCTTCGTTGGTACGGCCATAGACTGTGCGCGCGACGAACTGATCCTCGTCAATGTCATAGCGCGCGATGGTGACTAAACGTAGGCATAGCTCGACATTCGGATTGTCGGCTACAGCAATCTCACCCTCGGTTAGCAGGCGCTTTTCCGTCTTGTGCCAGAACTCCAGATTGGCAGCACACAAAGATTTGATGGTGTCGGTGAGTTCGATCAGGACGGCTTCGATGCGGAGGGGAGCGGCTGTCTCGCCATCGGCAGCCAGGTAGTTGGCGTTGCGAAAATCGAATTCCTCGACGGGCGGCGTGCGATTCAGACGGTCCGGCCCAAGAACAAGGTCAAGGGCTTCGCAAATCGTGCTCTTGCCAACGTTGTTGCCGCCGATCAGGAGGGTATGTCCCGTGAACTGCAGTTCGGCTTTAGCGATGCTGCGGAAATTTTCGATAGACAGCCGCGCTACACGCATGGTCTCTCCCTTTCTAGTGTTGTGGCATTGCAGGCATCGGTTATCCCAACTGCTGCGCAAGCGCTTCGGCCTGTTCGGCGAATTTCTTGGGATTCTTCAGTTCCAGCTGTCCGAGGTTGTGGAGCTTCCAGCGGATGCCCGGCAACTGGTCAAGATGGGCAATACCGAGTAAGGACCATTCGGGTTTGTTGGCCACGAGCGAGCGGAGGAAGCGGCGCTCCTGCGCGTCCAGGCCGCTTTGGAGTTCTTGCACCATGCGTTCCCGCGTCGCCAGCAGGGCCGCCAGTTCCACGGGTTCGGTGGTCATACCGATGAAGTTGCGTTCGTACTCTTGGCCAATGTCGCGCAGGGTAGGGAATAGGACCTCATGGACAGGCCGGTTGTGACTGGCCAGGTAGACGACGAAGGCACGCCGAATGTTGGCGGTAATGCCTTCGTGCGCGAAGAGCTGCATCACGTCGAACAGGTCGCGGGGATGCTGCCGGTCCATGGCTGCGACCAGCTTGCCACCGTACACGTCCTCCAGCGATACCACCGGAATCTCCAGATCGGCCAACAACACATCACGCGCTGTGGGCGTCAACGCCGCAGTACGAACTGGGTAGACAGTGCCGCGCATTACAAAATTGACTTCGATCTTGACCTCGATACCATCGCGCCGCACCAGCAGTTTGGTTTCGCCGGCATCGGCTGAAGCGATGATGTGCGTCTGAAATCCACGCGCTTGCAGGCGCTCGGCCGCGTGCCGGATGGCATCGCCGATGCGGGCCAGTGCCTGGTCGCGTGGCAGACTGTAGTCGGGAAACACCAAGTCCATATCCACCGACAGGCGAGGCATGTCGCGGATGAACAAATTGATCGCGGTGCCACCTTTGAGTGCGAACGTGCCATCCGCAATGACGAGCGGGGCGACCTGGGTCAGCAGACGCGCGGTATCGAGGTAGATCTGGTTCATGGTTTGAGTATCAGCAGCCCTTCCGACGAGCGGGAAACCCAGGCGCGATCGCTGCCGGTTGGCAGTTGTGCGGCATCCAGCTTGGTGGACCAGGGCAGGGCGAGTTCCCGTCCGAGCTGCAAGCACAAGCGCACCGTCTTGACGCTGGTGCAGCGTTGCAGCAAGTCATGCAGCACATCGGCTCGCAAGCTATAGGCGCCCTCGGTGAGTTCGCGCGCTTCCTGCAGCGGCTGACGCACGCCCACTTCGCTGAGCATTTCCAGCAGCGCCCGTTCTGGCACCGAGACCCGCGGCGCGCCGTCACGCTTTTCGAACGGCCCGGCATGAAGTGGATCACTCGGGGGCTCGTCGAACAGGCGCTTGCGGTGGTACTCCGCCGGAAAGCGCTCGGTGAACCAGTTGGGGAGGCGGGCGGTTGTCCAGCCGTAGAGATGCAGAACAGATTGCTGGGACAGATACTGCCGCACGCCATACCAGTCGAGAGCCGACTTGCCGCCAACATGCAGACCTATTATGGAGCGCTGCATCAGGACCAGACAGGGATGGAGATCCAGTGTATCGTTGGGGCGGCGGTACACCCCACGCGCCAACCGGGAAAGCCAGCCAGCGCGCGCGTAGTGTACGGCCAGGTCCGCGGAGACGCCCAGTGCCGCCAAGTCCTCCGACGTCAAAGGGGTTCCTGGTGCCCACTGCCGGTAGAGGGCATTTAGCTTGGTTCTTTCAGTCGTAGCCATGCTACGATATTTATCACTATTTTAAGTGATTGCCAAGCTTTGTTTTAATGCGTTAGTCGTAGTTGTGCTACGATAGCGATAAATAATCCAAAAATGTGGGCTTGTCGATTCGCAGCGATAGTTGACGATTGATAGGCTGGAGTAGCCGCCCGTCAGACCGAGTCCATCTCCCGCACCCGCAAAAGCGCTTGTTTTTAGACGGTAAAAGTGACGGTAAATAATGATGACGAGAACACAAGAATCTATTATCCATGCTGGTTCCCAGGCATCGGAAACAATTGAGTGGGAGTGAGGTGGCGGATGCCGGTTCGGTTGTGCCGGTGAGCTAGAGACAACCGGGTTCATGCATGGACGCATGGGCCCGCGATGCCATTCCTGCTAGTTTTCCCCGTTTGCTGTTTGTTGAATGTGAGGACGGCACTGCAATGGCCGCTTGCAAAGATTCATATTTTATATATCTTATATGGGGTGTGAGTCTTGAGCGCGTATGACATGACGGTTTTGAATGTATGTACTGAAGCGGAAATCGCCCGGCTGGTCGATGACTTTTACGCACGCGTACGACGAGATGATCGCCTGGGGCCGATATTCGATGCGCATGTGGCCGACTGGAATACGCATCTCGGGAAAATGGTGGATTTCTGGACGGCGCTGCTGTTACGGACCGGGCATTACAGCGGTTCGCCAATGTCGCGGCATGCTGCGTTGCCGGGCTTGAGTGCGGACCTGTTTCATCATTGGCTGCAACTCTTTCGGGAAACGGCCCGGGCGCAGCCCAATCGGGCGATGGCAGATCAGGCCTGCCTCATGGCAGAGCGCATCGCGCAGAACCTGTGGATGGGGTACCAGAGCAGCCGCAGTTCGGGCGCAGCGTACGCGGAGGAGCATCATGGCTGAACGCCTGTCTGCGGGAGCCGTACATCCGTCGCGCGGGCAGCGTCCGCAATGGTCGGCTTTTCTGGAGCTCGGCTTCAGGCCGCTCTATCTGGCAGGTGGTTTCTGGGCTGCGATATCGATTGCTGTCTGGGTTTTCGCGCCGAGCGGGCTGACGGGGACATTGCCAGGCGTGTATTGGCATGCGCACGAGATGCTGTGGGGGTTCATCGCGACCGTTGCGGTGGGCTTCCTGTTCACGGCGGGAGCAAACTGGACCGGCGTCAATCCGGTACGCGGGATGGCGTTGGCGGGCCTGGTGCTGCTGTGGGGTGCTGCTCGAATCGGATTTCTGTGGCCGGGGCCATTCGCCTTTCTTCTGGCCGCGGCATGCGAGCTGGCATTCTTCATGTTCGCCGCCGTGGCCTTGGCGCGTGTGATCTACGGTACGCGCAACCGGAACAACTACGGTATCCCCGTGCTGGTTCTGGGGCTGGCCATGGCGGATGGCTTGTATCTGCAAGCAGCCCGGGCGGGCGATTTTTCCCTGTTGGTCCCCCGTTTCGAGGCGGGTCTGCTGTGCATGGCCGTGATCGCGATGCTGGTGGCGCGCCGTGTCATTCCGTTTTTCGCAATGCGCGGGGTGGCAGGGCTGGCAATTCCCATGCATGCGGTCAGCGGCCGCTGGCAGCTCGCAGCGGGCGTGCTGGCCATCGTCTGTCTGCTGCTGGGCTGGATGCCGGCGCTGGCATGGGCACTGGCTGTCGCGGGCGCCATCGCCTTGTGGCAGGTGTGGGACTGGAAGCCACTCTCGGTGCGGCATGTGCCGCTGTTGTGGATTCTGTATGCGGGTTATGCGGGGCTGGGCATCGGCTTGCTGCTGGCCGCGGCGCATGCGGCGGGATGGGGCATGCGTGCGGCCTGGCCCGTGCACGCGATCGGAGTGGCGGGGTTTGCCGTCCTGATCATCGGCATGGTTACACGTACGGCCCTGGGCCACTTGGGGCGCCCGATGCGAACCGACCGCAGCATGGTGATCGCCTACGGGCTGGTGATCGCAGCGGCGCTGTTGCGGCTTGCCGCCCTGTTTCCCTCGGGCTGGTCTTCTTTTGCACTGCAGGCTTCGGCCGGTGCATGGATAATCGCCTTTACGCTCTATGTGGGACGGTTTTTCCCGTGGCTGATCAGGCCGCGGGCCGATTCGCCCGGCGTGACCCCGGCCGGCCGGCCGGCTGGGCGTTCATGAAGGAAACTATCCGATGCGTTTGACCCTGACGGCCGACTATGCCCTGCGATTGCTGATGTATGTCGCGCAACACCCCGATCGCCTGTGCACGATTGCAGAGATTGCACAGGTCTACGGCATTTCCGAGGCGCATCTGATGAAGGTGACCCATCAGCTGGGCCAGCAAGGCTGGATCGAAACCGTGCGCGGCAAGGGGGGCGGCATGCGGCTGGCCCGCATGCCGCGCGACATTCGCCTGGGCGCGGTGGTGCGCGACATGGAACCGGATTTCGCCCTGGTCGAATGCTTCGGACCGAACAGCCCGTGCACGCTGACCGGCGACTGCCGGCTGTCCGGCGTGCTGGGCGGTGCGTTGGAGGCCTTCATCGCGCATCTGGAACGGTTCACCCTGGCGGATATCCTGCCTGGCGATGATCCGGTCCGGCGACCCGTGCGCATCCGGAAACGCCAGACCGCATAAACGGCTTGCGACCGCGGCCCGTGCGGGATACGGGCAGACAAACAGGCGTTTCAGCCGGTATGCTTGCGGGTTTCCGGATTCGCATTCGTGAATGAGGCTGAGTCCGCCCCGTTTTTCCGGGCGGCCGGTACGTTCAGGGTGCGCGGCAGCCGCACGTCATCGCCCGTTTTCCATGCTCCGTCTGACCGAACTCAAACTGCCGATCGATCATCCGCCGGAAGCCTTGCGCGCGGCCATCCTCGCGCGCCTGAAGCTGGCGGATGCGGCGCTACGCGAGATACGCATCCACAAGCGGGCCTACGACGCGCGCAAGAAGCATACGCTGCTGCTGGTCTACACAGTCGATGTGGCCGTTGCCGACGAAGCCGCGTTGCTGAAGCAATGCCGCAAGGATCCGCATCTGTCGCCGACGCCGGACATGGACTATCGCTTCGTCGGTCATGCGCCGGCAAACCTGGACGAGCGGCCGCTCGTCGTCGGCTTCGGACCGTGCGGCATTTTTGCGGCGCTGGTGCTGGCGCAAATGGGCTTCAAGCCCATCGTGCTCGAACGCGGCAAGGCGGTGCGCGAGCGCACGCAGGACACCTGGGGGCTGTGGCGCAAACACGTGCTCGACCCCGAATCCAACGTGCAGTTCGGCGAGGGCGGGGCGGGGACCTTCTCCGACGGCAAGCTGCACAGCCAGATCAAGGATGCGCGTCACCTCGGCCGCAAGGTACTGACCGAATTCGTGAAGGCCGGCGCACCCACCGAAATTCTGTACGTATCCAAGCCGCATATCGGCACCTTCCGCCTGGTCGGCATGGTCGAGACCATGCGTCACGAGATCGAGTCGCTGGGCGGCGAGATCCGGTTCCAGCAGCGCGTGACCGACCTGCTGATCGAAACGGATTCGGCAGGCGGCAAACGCATCGCGGGCGTGCAGCTCGCCGACGGTGAAACCCTGGCGAGCCGGCACGTCGTGCTCGCGCTCGGCCACAGCGCCAGGGATACCGTGGAAATGTTGCACACGCGGGGGGTTTACCTCGAGGCCAAACCGTTTTCCATCGGGTTCCGCATCGAGCATCCGCAGTCGCTCATCGACCGCGCGCGGCTGGGGCCGAATGCGGGGAATCCGCTGCTGGGCGCGGCCGATTACAAGCTGGTGCATCACGCGAGCAATGGGCGTTCGGTCTACAGTTTCTGCATGTGTCCCGGTGGCACGGTCGTCGCGGCCACGTCCGAGCCCGGACGCGTCGCCACCAACGGCATGAGCCAGTATTCACGCAACGAGCGCAACGCCAACGCCGGCATCGTCGTCGGCATCACGCCGGCCGACTATCCCGACGGCGTGCTCGGCGGCATTGCGTTGCAACGGCAGCTCGAATCACGCGCTTTCGAGCTCGGCGGCGGTAATTACGACGCCCCGGCGCAGCGGGTCGGCGATTTCCTGGCGGGTACGCCCTCCACGCAACTCGGCAGTGTCGAGCCCTCGTACCAGCCTGGCGTGCGACTCACGGATCTGGCGGACGCACTGCCGGACTACGCCATCGCGGCGATCCGCGAAGCGCTGCCCGCCTTCGACAAACAGATCAAGGGATTTGCCATGGACGACGCCGTGCTCACCGGCGTCGAGACGCGCACCTCGTCGCCCGTGCGCATCACGCGCGGCGACGACTTCCAGAGTCTGAACGTGAAAGGCTTGTACCCGGCGGGGGAGGGCGCTGGCTACGCCGGCGGCATCCTCTCGGCCGGCGTCGACGGCATCAAGGTCGCGGAGGCGGTGGCGCGGGATGTGCTGGGTCTGCCAGCGGCAGACGCAGGCGCGCGCGCAAACCCGGATTGCGGTTACTGAGCGTCAGGCTGCCGCCGGCATGGCGAGCGAAACGTTCGACGATGGCCAGCCCCAGCCCGGTCCCCTGCGCACCGGTACGCGCTGCGTTACCGCGCCAGAACGGGCGCTTGGCGGCTTCGAGTTCGGTTTCCGGCAGACCCGTGCCCTGGTCGGCGACGGTGAAATCGAGTGACGCGGCCGTGCGTTCGAGCTCGATCATCACCGGCGGCTGGCCGTAGCGGTGGGCGTTCTCCAGCAGATTCGACAGGCTGCGGCGCAGCCCGTCGGCGGCCACGGTCGCCGACCCCAGGCTGCCATGCACCGCAACCGGCAGGCCGCGCGACGTGAAGCTGGCAGCGCATTCGCCGCACAAGGCATCGAGATCGACCGGGCCGGCGGTTTGCGCGTCGTCGCGTGCGAATTCGGCAAACTGGCGCGACAGTGCGTCGATATCGTCCAGGTCGCAGATCATGGCGTTGCGTTCAGTGTCGTCGCTTACCTGCATCTCGACCGCGAGGCGCAGGCGGGCGAGCGGCGTACGCAGATCGTGAGAAAGCCCGGCGAGCAGCAGGGCGCGGTCTGCATCCTGTTTGCCGAGGCCGGCGCTCATGCGGTTGAACGCCTGTGCCAGCGAGGCGAGTTCGTCGGGGCCCTGTTCGTCGAGGCGTGCGGAAAAATCGCCGCGCCCGACGCGGCCGGCGACTTCGGCCGCTGCACGCAGCGGCCGGTTGATGCGCTTTACAACGGCCCAGCCGCCAGCGAAAGCGAGCAGCAGGGTGAGCGCCCCCCAGCCGATCCATTGCCAGGGCAGACCGGTCGCATGGGGGCTGCGCGGCAGCACGAGCCAGTAGGCGTCGGGGCCGAGTGTGAAACTGACCCACAGCGCTTCGTCGTCCGTCGGGTCGGCGAGCAGGAGGGTGTCTTCGCCCAGGCCGGCCTGCAGTGCCTGCCAGATGTGGCGTTGCATGGCGGATTCCGGTGGTGGTAGCAGCGTTTCTTCGGGGGCCATCGGCACGACGCGAATGCCTTCCCGTTGCGACAGTTCCTGCAGCAGCGCCTGGCGGCGTTCGGGCTGCGCGGCGAGCAGGGCGGCCCGGGTCAGATTGACGACAGCGGTGACGCGTGTCGCAATCTGGCGCGCGCGCGGTTCCTGTTCGGCCAGGGTGAACAGGCTGAGCCAGGCGGCGAGGCTGAGGACCAGCAGGCCGCCAATCAGCACGACCGTGCGCGCCAGCAGCGAGTGCGGAAGGTGGGGCATCAATCCGGCACGAAAACGTAGCCGTGACCGCGCACGGTCTGGATATGGCGCGGCTGGGCGGGATCGGCTTCGATGAGCTTGCGCAGGCGCGAGATCTGTACGTCGACACTGCGGTCGTAGGCGTCGTGGTCGCGGCCACGCGCCAGCGCCAGCAGGCGTTCGCGCGACAGCGGCTGGCGCGGGTGTTCGACCAGGGCCTTGAGTACCGCGAACTCGCCGCCGGTCAGCGCCTGTTTCTCGTCGTTACGGAACAGTTCGCGCGAGCCGAGCCGCAGTGTGCAGTTGCCGAAAGCGAGTGTACGGTCGTCGGGGTCGGGCGCACCCGGCGGCGGGCCGGCGCGCCGGCGCAGAACGGCCTTGATGCGGGCGACCAGTTCGCGCGGATTGAACGGTTTGGGCAGGTAGTCGTCGGCACCCATTTCGAGGCCGACGATGCGATCTATCTCATCGGCCCGTGCCGTCAGCATCACGATGGGCAGTTCGGGGTGCGAACTCTGCAGGCGACGGCAGACCGACAGCCCGTCCTCGCCCGGGAGCATCCAGTCCAGCACCAGCACATCGTAGCGGGCACGCGCGAGTGCAGTATCCAGCGCCCGGGCGTCGGCTACCGCGCGTACCGTCATGCCCTGCTCGCCGAGATAACGCTCCAGCAGGTCGCGCAAGCGCAGATCGTCGTCGAGCAGCAGGATTTTGGGCGGGGCGGTCGTCATGGCGGCAGCATAAGCCGGGATCGCGGCGAACGTGTTTCTGAATGTTTCCGATGCCGTTCCGGAAACAAATCCTTACACTATTCCGCATGCCGGACAAGCGCGGTTCGCCGGAGCTCCGCAGAATATCGGGCAAGCACGCGCCGTCTGCGCATTCGCTGGTTTTCGGGGGCGAGCATGATTCGCTGCGAACGTTCCGGTTTTCCACGTGCATGGGTTGCAAGGCTTGAGCCACGACGATATCGATGACTACATGAAACGCCTGATCTTGGTCTGCTGCCTGGGCTGCGTATTCGGCTATGGGCCGGCGGGGTACGCGCATGCCAGCGACACGCCCGACTGGGGGCAGATGCGCCGGGATATCGACGCGGGCGCTCACGGGCCCGACGATGCGGCCTTCGAGGCGCGCCGACGGCACATCCGCGAGCGCGCACGCGCGCATTTCGCGGCTGCCGACCGCGATGGCGACGGCAAGCTCAGCAGGGAAGAGGTTGCGCAACTGCGGCCCTTTCTCGCCCGGCATTTCGACCGTATCGATACCGACCACGACGGCCTGCTCAGCGAACGGGAGCTGGCCGATGCGTGGCGCCATATGCCGCCGCGGCGGCATGCGCATCCCGTGTACGAATCGCCGCTGCGCTGACCTCCGGCATCTTGGGCCGAGGTCCCGTTGGCGGCTCGTCCGCCCGGCACAAGATACGATTTCTCCACGGCCGGCGCGGATGCACGAGCCGTCATGACGCGCATGCGCGATGCCAGCGCCAGCGTTTCCCTTGCAAGCCCTGCATTCGAACTGAGCGGACTCGACCTCGGGACGCTGCCATTCCGGCGCCTCGTGCAGGCGTGCCCCGAGTTCGCACGATGGGCTTGTGTTGTTTTTAAATTTCAATAAAATTCGAAATATGGAAATGAATGAAGCCGTCACCGCACTTGCCGCGCTGGCCCAGTCCTCGCGGCTGGCCATCTTCCGCATCCTTGTCCAGGCGGGCCCTGCCGGCCTGCCCGCGGGCCGGATTGCCGAACTGGCCGGCATTGCGCCGTCCTCGCTGTCTTTCCATCTCAAGGAGCTCAGCCACGCCGGCCTCGCCGGGTCGCGTCAGGCAGGCCGTTTCGTCATCTACACCGCGCGCTACGAAGCGATGAACGGCCTGCTCGATTTCCTGACCAGCAACTGCTGCGGAGGCAATCCCTGTACCCCCGTATCGAAATGCACCCCCAAGCCCACCCGCACAAAAAACGCCGCCCGAAAGGAACCCGCATGAAACGCCTGCACGTCCACGTTGCGGTCGACGATCTCGCCGCCAGCATCCGGTTCTATTCCACGATGTTCGCCAGCGAACCCACCGTTCAGAAAGCCGATTACGCAAAATGGATGCTCGACGATCCGCGCGTGAACTTCGCCATCTCGGCGCGCGGCACCCCGCCGGGCCTCAATCACCTGGGCGTGCAGGTGGAAAACGCCGGGGAACTGGCCGAGATGAACGCGCGCCTGCAGACGCTCGAAGCCGATGTGGTCGAGGAAATGGGTACCGCCTGCTGCTATGCCCGGTCCGACAAGTATTGGGCGACCGATCCCGCCGGCATTGCCTGGGAGACCTATCACACGCTCGACAGCATCCCGGTGTTCGGCGCGGCGGAAGAAGAGGCCGCGCGCACCGGTGGCTGCTGCGTGCCCGAGCCCGCCGTGGCCGAGGTCTCGGGCTGCATGCCGGTCAAGGGCAAGCCAGCCGGCTGCTGCTGACTCCGTAGAAAGGAACGGGCGTGAACCGACCCCATACCGTGCTGGTGCTGTGCACCGGCAATTCCTGCCGTTCGCAGATGGCCGAAGTGCTGCTGAACCACGACCTTGCCGGCCAGGTGCGCGCGCTGTCCGCCGGCACCCAACCGCAGCCCGGAGTCGCCGCCGGCGCGATCGAGGCGCTCAGGCTCGCTGGTCTGGATACCGACGGCCTGTACCCGAAAGACATCGATGCCGTGATGAACGAGGACATCGACCTCGTCGTGACTGTCTGCGACAACGCGAAGGAGGCGTGCCCCGTCTTCCCCAGGCCGATTCCGGTGATTCATCTGCCTTTCCACGATCCGCACGGCGAACCACTGGAAAGCTTCCTCGCGGTGCGCGATGACATCCGCAACCGCCTGGTCGGCGCGGTGCGCGAGAGATTCGGTCTCCAGACAGCCACCCGATAGCCGCGCGCGAACCGCCATGTCCACATCCGTGTTCAACGTACTGTTCCTGTGCACCGGCAACTCGGCGCGCTCGATCCTGGCCGAGTCGCTGCTCAACCAACTGGGCAGGGAACGCTTTCGGGCGCATAGCGCCGGCAGCCGTCCGTCGGGCCGGGTCAATCCGTTCGCGCTGGAATTGCTGTCGAAAAACCATTTCCCCATCGATGCGCTACGCAGCAAATCCTGGGACGAATTCGCCCAGGCCGATGCGCCGCGCCTGGATTTCGTCATCACCGTGTGCGACGACGCGGCTGGCGAAGTCTGTCCGGTGTGGCCCGGTCAACCGATGACTGCGCACTGGGGCATTCCCGATCCGGCCGCGGTGCCGGGGCACGACGACGAGAAGCGCCACGCCTTCGTGCGGGCGATGGAACAGTTGCAGCGCCGCATCTCCATGTTCGTCAGCCTGCCGTTCGCCACGCTGGACGGCATGAAGCTCGAGCAGGCCGTGCGTGAAATCGGCAAGCCGGCATGAAAATCCCGGTATCCAGACGGGAACCGCGATGAGTGCGCAATGCGAAGTGACGGGCAAACGCGCCGCAGGCGCGCCCATGAGTCTGTTCGAACGCTGGCTCACGTTGTGGGTGACGCTGTGCATCGTCGCGGGCGTGCTGCTCGGGCAATTGCTGCCGGCACCCTTCCAGGCGCTGGGCCGAATGGAGGTTGCGCAGGTGAATCTGCCGGTCGGCCTGCTGATCTGGATCATGATCATTCCCATGCTGATGAAAATCGACTTTGCCGCGTTGCATCAGGTGAAGTCGCACTGGCGCGGCATCGGCGTCACGCTCTTCGTCAACTGGGCGGTGAAGCCGTTTTCCATGGCGTTGCTGGCCTGGCTGTTCATTCGCCATCTGTTTGCGCCGTATCTGCCGGCCGAACAGCTCGACAGCTACGTGGCCGGTCTGATTTTGCTGGCCGCCGCACCCTGTACCGCGATGGTCTTCGTGTGGAGCCGGCTCACCGGGGGCGACCCGTATTTCACGCTGTCCCAGGTGGCGCTGAACGACGCCATCATGATCTTTGCTTTCGCACCCATTGTCGGCCTGCTGCTCGGCTTGTCGGCCATCGTCGTGCCGTGGGACACGCTCTTCACCTCGGTGATGCTCTACATTGTCGTGCCGGTGATCCTCGCGCAGCTCTGGCGCAAGCAACTGTTGAAACGCGGCGGGGCCGTATTCGACGCGGTCATGGCCCGGCTCGGGCAGACCTCGATCCTGGCGCTGCTCGCGACGCTGGTGTTGCTGTTCGCCTTCCAGGGCGAGGCGATCATCGCACAGCCGCTGATCATCGCTCTGCTCGCCGTGCCTATCCTGATCCAGGTTTTCTTCAATTCGGCACTGGCCTACTGGCTGAATAGAAAGATCGGCGAGAAACACAGCGTCGCCTGTCCGTCGGCACTGATCGGAGCGTCCAATTTTTTCGAGCTGGCAGTCGCGGCGGCGATTGCGCTGTTCGGTTTCGAGTCGGGTGCAGCACTCGCCACTGTCGTCGGTGTGCTGATCGAGGTGCCGGTGATGCTGCTGGTGGTGAAACTGGTGAATCGAAGCAAGGATTGGTACGAGACCGGTCTGGCGAACCAATAGGAGAAAGACCATGCTGAAACGACAGGCTGTGATTCTGGCAACGGTGGCGCTCGGCTTCTTTGCGTTGACCGCCCACGCAGAATATCGGCCCGGGGCAGAGCGGGTGATCGATAACGTCTACGCGCTGGTCGGGCCGCTTGGCCAGCGCAGCGCCGAAAACGACGGCCTGAATGCCAATTTCGGTTTTATCGTCACGCCGGCCGGCGTGATTCTGGTCGACTCCGGGGCCAGCCGGCTCGGTGCAGAGAAGATCGCCGCCGCCATCGCGGGCGTCACCGACAAACCGGTGCGCTGGGTCGTCAACACCGGCAGCCAGGATCATCGCTGGCTGGGTAACGACTATTTCGCCGGCAAGGGCGCCGAGGTGATCGCACTCGCCCGTACCGCGGCGACGCAGGCCGAGTATGCGGCGCAGCAAATGGAAGGCATGCAGCGCTTTCTCGGCGAACGCATGCGGGGCACGCGGCCATTGCCTGCGCCGAAAGCCCTGCCGGGCGATACGGCCACGCTGGAACTAGGCGGGGAAACGCTGATTCTGGCGTATACCCATGCGCATTTTCCGGGCGACGCCTGGCTGTGGCTGCCGAAGCGCAATGTGCTTTTCAGCGGCGATCTGGTCTATGTCGACCGCATCCTCGGCGTATTGCCGTGGTCGAGCGTGAAAAACGGGCAGCAGGCTTTTCATGCGCTCGTCCGGCTCGCACCCGCGCACATCGTTCCCGGCCACGGCCGGGTGTGCGATCTGAAACGAGCCCAGCGCGACACCGGCGATTACTACGATTTCCTCGCCGAACAGGTGGGAACCGCCGCGCGGGACATGGAGCCGTTGACGGCCACGCTCGATCGTTACCAGGACCTGCCCCGCTTCAGGCATCTGTACAACTACGAAGACCTGCATCGCGCCAACATGAGTCGTGCGTTCACCGAATACGAGTCTCAGTGAGCAGTCTGTCCGGGCAAACAAAAACGCCGCTCGATGAGCGGCGTTTTTTATGGGTGGTGCCGGCAATAGGAGTCGAACCTACGACCTTCGCATTACGAATGCGCTGCTCTACCAACTGAGCTATGCCGGCGAAAAGGCCCGCGCATTATAGCGAATTCGCTTGTCGCAGGCGTGCGGCGTCAGTTCAGCAGACTGGAAACCTGGCGCATCAATTCGCTGACGGGCGTGCCGTAGGGCAGGATGCGCACGAGCTTGCCGTGCGAATCGATTACGTAGACGCTCGCGGTGTGGTCGACGGTATAGGTCGAGCCGTTTGGGACGTAGCGGAACTGCACGCCGTACTGGTCGGCCACCGTGCGCAATTCGTTCTCGCTGCCGGTCAGGGCAAGGATCTGTTCGCTGAAGTTGCTGATGTAGGGGCCGAGCACGTCGGGCGTGTCGCGCCTGGGATCGACGCTGATGAATATGGGCTGGACCCGCTGGCGTTTGTCGGCCGGCAGGGCGTCGAGCACCTGCTTGAATTGCAGCAGCTCGGTCGGGCACATCTCGGGACAGAATGTAAACCCGAAGTAGAGCAGCACCACCTTGCCCTGCATGGACGACAGCGAGACCGGCTCGCCCTTGATGGAATGCAGGGTGAAATCCCCACCCGGCGTCTTGGCGGCGCCGGCCATGGCGCTCAGGCTCAGGATGAGCCCGGCCAGCAGTATGCGCAGAGCGCCCATCATCGTCTTTCCTCCGGATTTAGGCTTGGACGCCTGATCAAGCATTAAACATGCCTGTGGGTAAAAGGCCCGGGTTGCCCTGTCTGCGGGACTTGGGCCGACAGGGCTGTGACAGATGCCGGGCCTGTTTGTTTGGCCGGCGCGGCCGGTGTTTCATTTTCGGGACAGTTTGTTCCACGTATCGAGCCCGAAAGGCTATAGTGATCAAAATAACGATAGGGGAAAGGCCATGCGTTTCCCCATGAAACCTGTGCGGAGAGCCAGCCTGTTTGCCTGGCTTGGATGTTGCTTTCGAGAGGGGGCATGTAGCAATGCAAAGGCAAGAAATCTTGGAGCATGTCCGTCAGATCAATGCCGTGGTCGGCCTGGGCGGCGCGATGGAAACAGCGGAAGTCGTGCCGGCGATCGCGCGTTCCTGGAACCGCTGCGTTCACGATTTCGGTCTCGATCCGGCGCGCGATGAACCGGTAGTCGTGCTGGACAACCGGGCGCTGAAGGACCGTCGCGAACCGCTCGAACGCCTGTGCGCGATCGCGCAGGGCGAAATGGCCACGCTCTATCAGCAGCTTGCCGGCTCGGGCTTCTCGGTTCTCCTGACCGATCACGAGGGTGTGGTGCTCGATTTTCTGGGCGACCCCTCGTTTACCGAGACCGCGGCCGAATGTGGCATGCGGGCCGGCGCGGTCTGGAGCGAGCGGCACCAGGGCACGAACGGCATGGGCACCTGCGCGATCGAGCAGCGGCCCATCCTGGTCCACCACAACGAACATTTCCTTTCGCGCAACGTCGGACTGACCTGTTCCGCGGCGCCCATATTCGATCACGAAGGCGGCCTGCTGGCGGTGCTGGATGCCTCCAGCTTCTCGCACATGGCGCAGCAGCACACGCTGGTGCTGGTCAACATGTCCGCCCAGATGATCGAGAACCGGGCCTTTCTGTGCCGTTTCAGCGACCATTACGCCCTGCGCTTCCACAGCCGGCCCGAGTTCATCGGCACCCTATGGGAAGGCGCGCTGGCGCTCGACGAGGATGGCACCATCGTCGCGGCCAACCGCAGCGCGCTGTTCCAGCTGGGTTACAAGCGGCCGGTTGAGATCGTCGGGCGGCAATTGAACGAACTGTTCAATACCGGCATGGCCGCCCTGATCGGGCAGAAAGCCCAGGGCTGGCTGAATCCCGTACCGCTGTACGAGGCGCGACAGGGCAACCGCTTCTTCGGCTTGATGCGCCTGCCGGAGCGAAAGTCGGCCCCCGCCGCGCCGATCGCCCGGCGCGCGTCGTCGCCGGCGACGCTGACGAACAGCCCCAAGATGGTGGGGCTCGACGAATTGCAGTTCGGCGACCGCACCATGGAGTACAACGTCCATTGCGCGCGGCGCGTCATGGACCGCGATATCCCCATCCTGCTGTCCGGCGAGACCGGCACCGGCAAGGAAGTGTTTGCACAGGCCATTCATTTCGCGCAGTCCGGTGCGGAACGCCCCTTCGTCGCGGTGAACTGTGCTTCGATCCCGGAAACACTGATCGAAAGCGAGCTGTTCGGCTACAAGTCGGGCGCGTTTACCGGTGCGAGTCGCGAGGGCCGGCGCGGCAAGATTCTCCAGGCCAGCGGCGGTACCCTGTTCCTCGACGAGATCGGCGACATGCCGGTCATGCTGCAGGCCCGGCTGCTGCGCGTGCTCGAAGAGCGCGAGGTCGTGCCGCTGGGCGGCGAGACCCCGTTCAAGGTGGATATCAAACTGATCAGCGCAACCCACTGCGACCTCAAGGAGATGGTCGCGGAAGGCCGGTTCCGCGAAGACCTCTATTACCGTTTGCAGGGCATCACGCTGACACTGCCGCCATTGCGCGAGCGTCAGGACAAACGGGCCCTGATCCATAACATCCTGGCGCTCGAATGCGGCCAGAAAGAAGATGCCGTGCTGAGCGAAGGGGCGCTGCGGCTGCTCGAAAACTACGCCTGGCCGGGCAATATCCGCCAGCTGCGCAATGCGCTGCGCACGGCGCTGGCCATGCGCGAAGGGCAGGAGATCACCATCTACGATCTTCCCGAGGAGATCAGCCGGGTGGCGCTGGGCGCGACGCCGGTCGAAAGCGACAAGATGGGCCAGTCCCTGTCTTCGCTCGAGATGGCCGAACGCGACGCCATCCTGCAGAATCTGGAGAAATGCCGCTGGAACGTGACGCTGGCGGCGCGGCAGCTGAACATCAGCCGCAATACGCTGTACCGAAAAATGAAAAGTCTCGACATCAGTCTCAACAAGGAAGAGTGAATTGCCGTCCACCCCGTTCGTCACCTGGGTCGAGCCTGCCGACCTGGGGTTCAATTCCGCCCATTTCATCACCTACGGCACGGTCTGCGAGAACCTGCACGGCCATAATTTCCATACGCGCGTGACCGCGCACGGTGAGGACACCGGCGAAGGCTACGTGCTCGATTTCGTCGCGCTCACGCGGCTGGCGGGCGAGATCTGCGGCACCCTGTCCGACCGCGTCATCCTGCCGGGCACCAGCCCGGTGGTGAAGATCGACGAAGTGGACGGCCTGGTCAAGGTGGAGAGCTTCGGCAAGCGTTTCTGGATCGAAAAGGAAAGCGCGATCGTGCTGCCGATCGCCAACGCCACCGCCGAGTTGCTGGCCTGGTACATCGGCGAGCGTCTGACCGAGTCGCTGCGCCGCGAGAATCTGTCGAACGGCGTGCAGTTGCTGGAAGTGGCCGTAGAGGAAGCCGACCGCCAGTGGGGCATCTCGCGCCACCGGCCGCAGCATGGCTGAGCCGGACGCGCCGCGCCTGGCCTGGGGGCTGACCGGTTCGGGCCACTATCTGCGCGAAAGCCTGGCGCTCATCGAAACGCTGCCGGACGTGGATATCTTCCTTACCCGGGCCGGCGCCGAAGTCCTCAGCATGTACGGCATTCCGCTGAAGTCGCTGCGCGAGCGTCATCGCGTGTTCCAGGATCACACCGCGAGCAGCGTGCCGGTCGGCTTTCTGTATTCGGGGCATTACCACACGCTGGTGATCGGCCCGGCCACTTCGAACACGGTGGCCAAGTGCGTCGCCGGCATTTCCGATACGCTCGTCACCAACCTCTACGCGCAGGCCGGCAAGTGCCGCATCCCGAGCATCGTGTTCGCCTGCGACACCGAGCCGACCACGGTCACCGAAGCGCCCGACCGGATGGTGACCCTGTATCCGCGTCCGGTCGATCTCGAAAACACGCGCCGTCTGGCGGGGTTTCCCGACACGACCGTGGCGGAAACCGTCGACGATCTCAAGGCCGCCATCGAGCGGCGACTTGCATGTCTGAACACCTCCTCTTCCTGACCGGCCGGATGGCCGAGACGCAGCTCAGGCGCGTGCTCGGCGAGTTGGGCGAGACGGATTTCACGTGGGAAGTCCGCGTACTGGGCGTCCAGGTGGCGGCCCTGCTCACGGCCGACATGATCCGCCGCCGGCTCGGCGACATCGGCGGTGCCGACCGCATCCTCATTCCCGGCCGCTGCCGCGGCGACCTCGACGCGCTGAGCGCGCATTTCGGGGTGCCGGTCGAGCGCGGGCCGGACGAGCTGATGGACATTCCCGCCTTTTTTGGCCGGCAGCGCCGCGCCCCCGATCTGTCGCGCCATGACATCCTGATTTTCGCCGAGCTGGTGGATGCGCCGCGCATGAGCGTCGAGGCCATTCTCGCGCAGGCGGCCCGCTATGCCGCCGACGGCGCCGATGTCATCGACGTGGGCGGACTGCCACAGACGCCGTTTCCGCATCTCGAAGACACCGTGCGCGCGCTCAAGGCGGCCGGGCATCGCGTCAGTGTCGATTCGCTCGACGTGGACGAGCTGCGGCGGGGCGGCCGGGCCGGCGCGGATTATCTGCTCTCGCTTACCAGCGAAACCCTGCACCTGGCGGACGAAGTCGAGTCGACGCCCATCCTGATTCCCGCGCGTCCCGGCGATCTCGACGATCTGGCCGCATCGGTGGCGCACATGGAAGCGCGCGGCCGGGCCTACTACGCCGACCCGATTCTCGACCCGCTGCCGTTCGGCTTCACCGCGTCCATCGCGCGCTATCACGAACTGCGCCGCCGCCTGCCGGATGCGCCCATGCTGATGGGCACCGGCAACGTGTCCGAACTGACCGATGCCGACACACCCGGCATGCACGCGCTGATGATCGGCATCATGGCCGAGCTGCGCATCGGTGCGCTGCTGACCACGCAGGTGAGCCCGCATTGCCGCAGCGCGGTACGCGAGATCGACGCCGCGCGCCGCATCATGTTCGCCGCCCGCGAGGCACAGAGCCTGCCGCGCGATTTTTCCGACGCGCTGCTCGGACTGCGTCATCGCAAGCCCTTTCCCTACGGCCCGGACGAGATCGCCGCGATGGCCGGCGCAGTCAAGGATCCGAGCTATCGCGTCCAGGTCAGCGAAGCCGGCATCCATCTCTACAATCGCGACGGCATGCGCGTCGAGACCGACCCGTTCGCCTTCTGGCCGGCGCTCGACATGCAGGCCGACGGCGCGCACGCTTTCTACCTGGGCGTCGAACTGGCGCGCGCGCAGATTGCCTGGCAACTGGGCAAGCGCTACAGCCAGGACGAAGAGCTCGGCTGGGGCTGCATGCGTCCGCGCCCCGCGGCGGAAATGAACGCGCAATGCGCTCCCGGCGCCACACTCGAACGCAAACCGAAGGAGGAACCGGCACCGTGAGCCTGATCCATGAAGCCATCCTGACCACTGCCACGGCGGAAGGCGCGACCCACATCGCGCCGCTGGGATTTCGCCGCGAGGGCGAATGGATCGTGCTCGCGCCTTTCCACCCTTCGCGCACGCTGGACAATCTGCGCGCGACCGGCCGCGCGGCGCTGAGCCACACCGACGACGTGCGCGTATTCGCCGGCTGTCTCACCGGCCGCCGCGACTGGCCGCTGGTGCCGTGCGAGCGCATCGCCTGCGGCCGGCTGGAGACCGCGCTCTCGCACGTGGAACTCGAAGTCGTGCGCGTCGAAGAGGACACGACGCGCCCGCGTTTCCTGTGCCGCGAAGCGGGCGTGTTCAACCATGCGCCGTTTCCGGGCCACAACCGCGCGCAGGCCGCGGTCATCGAAGCCTGCATCCTGGTGAGCCGGCTGGGCATGCTGCCGGCCGACAAGGTGGATCGGGAGCTGGCCTATCTGGACATTGCCATCGAGAAGACTGCCGGGCCGCGCGAACGCGAGGCTTGGGGCTGGCTGCTCGACAAGATCGCCGCGCACCGCGCGGCCTCGCACGCAGCATGAGCGCCTGGCTGGCCAGCGTCGTCGATGCCGTCGAAGCGCGGATGGCGCTGGCCGCCGGCGCCGGCATCGTCGACGCCAAGAACCCGCATCGCGGCGCGCTGGGCGATCTGCCGCACGCCACCGTGCGCGCCATCGTCGAGGCCGTGGCCGGACGCGCGCCCGTCAGCGCCACCGTCGGCGATTTCCCCGGCATGCCGCCGGACGCAGTGCGCGCGGCCGTCGCTGCGATGGCGGACACCGGCGTCGACTTCGTCAAGATCGGCTGCTTCCCCGCCGCCACACTGCATGCCTGCATCGATGCGCTGGCGCCGCTGGCGGCCCGGCATGCCCTGGTTGCCGTACTGTTTGCCGACCAGGTGCCGGATACCGCGCTGATTCCGCATCTGGCCCGCAGCGGTTTCCGCGGTGTCATGCTGGATACGGCGGGCAAGACGGGCGGCGGCCTCACGCACTGGCAGTCGCCGGCGCAGCTGGCGGCATTCGTGGCGCTGGCACGCCGGCACGGTCTGCTCAGCGGGCTGGCCGGCTCGCTGCGCCTGGCCGACATTCCCGCGCTGGCGGCGCTGGCGCCGGATTATCTGGGTTTTCGCGGCGCGCTTTGCGATGGCCATGCGCGCACCGCCGCGCTGGATGCGTCGGCGTTGGCTGCCGTGGGCCGGGCCATGCGCCGGGGCGCCGCGCTGGCGGCCTGATGCAGGCAGGAATATAGCGGGGGGCGTTTAGGCAGCCGCCTGGCCACCGGTTTCGGAGAATGCGGCGCCCAGCCGCTCGAGGATCGTTTCCATCCATGGCCCGTGCTCGGGCTTCATCAGGCAGGCTCGCAGGCAGACGAGCGTATCGGCGTCCCACACGCGCACCGGCGCATGGGCTTCGAGCAGTGCGCGCGGCAGCTCGGTCAGTGACAGATGAAGATCGCGTGCCTGTGCCGCCTGCAATACGGCGCGCGCGCGCGCCGAGGCTTCGCGTGCGCTGTCAGCGCGCATCGCCCAGACGACGATATCGAGCTGGGGGGGGAGCGGGATGTAGCGCGTGTCGGCCGCCAGCGTGGCGTACAGCGCCAGCGCAGCATCGCGGCATGCCGTCAGGCTTTCGGCAAAGGCCCCGTCCGGAACGGGCGGCAACAGGCGTTGCGTCGCCCACAGGGCGACCGCCGCCGCGCCGGGACGGGAACATTCCAGCGCGTGTGCACCCGGCGCAGGCGCGCCCTCGTCCAGGTCGAGGCGGAAATAGGGGGAGGTGTGCCGGTAGGCTTCCGGGGGGGCGGCATCGCGGAACAGCACGCAGCCGCAGCCGTAGGGCTGCAGTCCGTGCTTGTGCGGATCGATGACGATCGAGTCGGCCGCGTCCGCAGCTTCGAATGCGCGACGGGTATCCGCGTCGAGATTGTTCGCGAGCCCGAAATAACCGCCGTAGCTGGCGTCGACGTGCAGGCGGAAACGGTGACGGCGACGCAGCGCGACGATCTCGGCAAGCGGATCGACCGCGCCCGTAGCGGGGGTGCCGAGCGTGGCGACCACGGTGTCGATCGTGCCGGTGCCGAGCGCACGGTCCAGGGCGTCGATGTCGAGGCGGCCGCGCGCGTCGACGGTGACCGGATGGCAGGGCAGGCCCAGCAGGCCGGCTGCACGCGCATGGCAGTAATGTGCCTGCGCGGAGGTGGCGATGCCGGTGCGGTAGCCGCATTCGCGCGCGATCCACAGGGCTTCGAGATTGGCGACGGTGCCGCCGCCGCACAGATGGCCGCGGTGCGTGTGCCAGCCGAACAGGGCGGCGAGTTGTGCGACGGCCTCCGCTTCCATCCGAACACTGGCAAGGCCGCCGGCGCTGCCGTGATTGTTGGGGTTGAGTTCGAGACTCAGGGTGTAGGCCAGCCGGGCGACCGGATGGGGCGGCTTCTGCATCTGCCCCAGGTAGAAAGGATGGTGGTAAGGGGCGCTGTCGCGCAGGCGTTCGGCGGCGGCCAGCAGCGTCTCGCGCAGCCGGTCGGATGGCGGTGCGGCTTCGCAGGCCGGCAGGCCGGTAAAGCCGGCCGTCAGCACGGCCAGCGCCTCGTCGAACAGCGCACGCTCCAGCTGGCGTGCGGTGGGCGCGCGTTTCACTTGCGGGCGAGCAGGTCGCGCACCATGCGTTCGATTTCCGGATGATCGAATTCGCGGCCGCCGACGGCGGTGTAGGCGATCCGGCCCTGGCGGTCGACCAGATAGGTGGTCGGCAGTCCGCTGGTGCCCCAGGCCTGCATGGTGCGGCCCCGTGTGTCGAGCAGAATGGGGAAAGCATGGCCGCCATCGAGCTGGCTGAGGAAAGCCTCCACCGTGTCGGCATCCTCGCCCACGTCCACCGCCAGCACCACGAAGTCTTCGCCGGTCAGTTTGCGGGCCAGCCGGTCCATCGACGGCATTTCGCGACGGCAGGGCGGGCACCAGGTGGCCCAGAAATTGACGAGCACGACCTTGCCCTTGAGCGTGGCGATGTCGTGGAAGCGGCCTTCGATATCCTTCAGGCGGAGCGGCGGGGCGGGCGTGTCTGCGGCGGCGGGGGTGAGACTGTGCGACAGGGGCGGCAGATCGGCTGCGGTCGCGCCCGCGCCCGCAGTCAAGAGCAGGGCAGCGGCAAGCAGGGCGTGTACGTGCCGGCGGGGGGCGATGCGCCGGGACGGCAGAGTACGGAATGTCGGGGCCGTTTGCATGGGGGGCGTGTCCTCAGGGAAGGGAATGGAAAACCGACAATACCCCGGCGCGCAGGTTCACGGCAGCTGGCAATTGGGCGGTAAATCGTCGTGCGCGTCGGGTTCCAGCATGCACGGCGCGAGCGTCAGGGGCGGCGACCGCATGGCGTGGGCAAGCCAGGTATCCAGCGACGCGGGTTCACTGTGGCTCAGGATGCGGATCGGCTTGGCATAGCGTGCGGCGAAACTCGGAAAGGCCGTGTCGACCCGGCCGGCCGCGGCCAGTGCCCAGGCTTCGCGCGTCTCCGCCTCGCCATGCTTGACCAGCGCCAGGCCTTCGGCGCCGATATGGTGTGCAAGCCAGGCAGACAGGCTGTCCGAGGTGACGGTCCAGTCTTCGGGGATGTCGGGCGCGCCGATGCACATGGCCGACGGCAGCCATACCGGCGTGCGGCCGCAGGCGATGGCATGGGTGATCGTCTGCGGATTGGACGCGGGAACGAGTTCCGGCTCCATGCCGCACAGCATCAGGCCGTACTGCTCCATGGCGAGCAGGCTGAGCCGGTGCGCCACCGCGTCGCTGAAACGGCAGCGCGACTGCATGGCGCGGACCACGTCGGCGAACGGGCCGCCGCCGGGTACCAGCACGACGCGGCCGCCGGCGTGCACGAGCGCATCGAGCCAGCCCGACAGCCAGGGCGAGTCGTAGAGGCTGCCGCCCAGTTTCACGACCCGGAGCATTGTTCCTCCGTCAGCGAGGTGTCGAGGTCGCCGCCACATTCCCGCACCAGCCGCAGCAGGGCGGCGGCCTTGTCGAGACATTCCTGGTACTCCGCATCGACCTGGGAATCGGCGACGAGACCGCCACCCGCCGAGAAGCGCAGCGTGTCGCGCGCCAGCGTCAGCGTGCGGATCGCGATGTTGCTGTCCATGTCGCCGTTGAAACCGAGCCAGCCGATCGCACCGCAGTACGCGCCCCGCCGTTCCGGTTCGAGCTCTTCGATGATCTGCATTGCACGCAGTTTGGGCGCGCCGGTGATCGAGCCGCCGGGAAAGGACGCGCGCAGCAGCGCGATGGCATCGGTGGCGGCGGGCAGCCGGCCGGTGATGGTGCTGACCAGATGATGCACCGTGGCGAAGCTCTCGACTTCGAACAGACGCGGCACCGCGACCGAGCCGGCCTCGCAGACCTTGCCGAGGTCGTTGCGCAGGAGGTCGACGATCATCAGGTTTTCCGCCCGGTCCTTCAGGCTGTCGCGCAGTTCGCGTGCCAGTGCGGAATCCGCCTCCGGCGCGGCGGCGCGTGGACGCGTACCCTTGATCGGCTTGGTCTCGACCCGGCCGCGCCGCACTTCGAGGAAGCGCTCCGGCGAGGAAGACAGCACATGCGCGTCGGGCACGTTGAGATAGGCCGAATACGGCGCCGGGTTGAGGCGGCGCAGGGTCTGGTAGCCGAGCCAGGCGTCGCCCGAGGCGGGCGCGGAGAAACCCTGCGCGAGATTGACCTGGTAGCAGTCGCCGGCGGCGATGTAGCGCTGCACGCGCGCGAAGGCCTGGCGGTAGCCGGCACGGGTGAAGTTGCAGGTGGCCGTGCCGACGCGGAAGGGCCGGCGGGTCGGTGTGTCCATGCCGGCGGCCGCGCGCCCGAACAGCGCGACCAGCGCATCCCAGCCGGCCGCGGTGCGCGGATCGCGGCCGGCGCCGACCAGCCAGCTCGCGCGCCGGTCGTGGTCGACCACGAGAGCCCAGTCGTAGATGCCGACCGCCATGTCGGGGGTCGTGCCGGTGGCGCGGGCGAGTTGCGGCAGGCGTTCGATGCGGCGCCCCAGGTCGTAGCCGAAATAGCCGATCGCGCCGCCGGCAAAAGGCAGCTCGGTGGGTTCGCCGTCGGCGGCGAGCGCCTCGCGCAGCAGATCGAAGGGGTCGTCGGGCGAGAGCCGCGCATGGGGGTGCATGCCGTCGTAGCGCCGGATGTCGGTCATGTCGCCGCGCGTGACCAGCGTAACGCTCGGCCGCGCGGCCAGAATGTCGATGCGGCCCGCCGTGCTGCGGGGACGGCCGCTGTCGAGAAACACCGACCAGGGTTCGTCGGCGATGGCCTCGAACAGGTCGGCGCTGTCGACGTGATAGGGCAGGGCGGTCAACATCATGCCGCTTCTCCCAGCAGCAGGCCCGTGGCGACGGCCGGTGCGCACCAGTCGATGGACTCCGCGCTTGCCCCGCCGCTGGGCGCGAGCGCGGAGAAGCGGACGACCGGCCGTTCCAGCCGCGCCGCGAGGCGGGCACCGAGGCAGGCGCCCGCGCCCGCCACCACCAGCGGCGCACGGGCATCGAGCCGTATGCGGGAGAGCACCAGCCGGACGGCGCGGTTGATGCGGTCGAGCTGGCGGTCGGCGAACCAGGCCGCCAGCTCGGCCCAGGCGGCGTCCGGCTGGGCCTCGGCGTCCAGGCCGACCATGCGCGCCAGGCGCGTGCGACTGCCGGCCACGGTCTTGGGGCCGCCATCGGCACTGTCGTGAAGGTCCGCGCCCTCGGGCAGCCAGCCGAGCACGCGATGGATGTCGGCACTGGTCGCGAAATGCTCGGCCATCAGTGGAAGCCAGCGGCCGGCCACCGGCGCGTCGGCGCTGATTGCCATCACCGGTGTGCGGGCGATGCCGGTATAGACCAGTTCGCCGGCCGCCAGCCGCGCGGCGTCGTCCGCGCAGTCGGTCGCGGCGGCGTGGTCCCGCAGCGGCACGATGTCAGTGGTGGTGCTGCCGATATCGATCAGCAGGCCTTCGCCCAGGCGCCGCGCGGCCAGCTCGGCGGTGGCGCGCCAGTTGGCCGAGGCGATGCGCGCGGGCTCGGCTTTCGCGGCCACGGCGTCGCGGAAGCCCGCGCTGCCGGCATAGAAATGCAGGCTGCCGTCGAGATGCTGGCCGAGCAGATCGACGAGCGCGCGCACTCCATCACGGCGCGTAGGAAAAAGATCGGTCATCTCGCCGCTCATGGTCACGGCATGACGCGTGGCCACGATGCCGTTGTTTGCCGCCAGGACGTGTTCGAGCGCCGTTTTGAGGTAGCCGATGCCGCGCCAGAGCGGACAGAGCTCCTGCCAGACACCGGAGACGCCGCCATTGGCCTCGATGCGCGCAGCCTTGAGGTGGGCGCCGCCGACATCCCAGCCGAGCGTGATTTCAGCCGACGCAGGCATGGGCCGTCTCCACGGGGGTGTTGCGTGAGGTGCGGGGCAGGGGATGCATCTCGGGCAAGGCGAGCACCCGGGCGGCCGGATTGTCGCCGAGCGCCTCGCGCAGCCCGGCGTACGAGACTGTGACACGCGGATTGATTTCGAGCACGAGAGGGCCGAGTACGCCGTCGATCAGATCGATCCCGACGTAGCCCCACAGCCCGGGCATGGCCTCGGCGATGCGCGTCGCCAGCGCGGCGTAGCGGCCATCGGTGTCGCCGATGGCGTTGACGTCCACGCCCCGGAAGACGAAACGGTCGTCCTCGCGCGCGACCTGCTGGCGATTCACGCTCAGGAGCTGCGCCCGGCCATCGCAGCAGAGCAGCGAGAGCGACAGCGCAGGGCCGGCGACATGCGGCTGGAACACGCAGGTGGCGTGCGGATGCATCCGCTGCCAGGCACGTGCGCCGCTCGCGTCGGCGAACCAGAGCGTGTCTTCGCAGCCCGCACCGTCGTCGGGTTTGACCACGACGGGGCCGGCCACGAGATCCGCCGAGGCGAACGTCGGTACGGGCGGGATCCCGGCCTTGGCGAGACAGACGGCCGTGGCGATCTTGCTGCCGGCCAGATGGACGGTTTCGGGACGACATCCGAGCAGATGCGTGCCGGCTGCCAGAACCTGCCGGTTGAGGGATTCGAGCAGTCCGCCGCTCTCGGGCGCGACGATCCAGGCGGCATCCGCCGCTTTCAGGCAGCGTGCGAAATCCGCGTGGAAGCCGCCGGCATTGGTCGGGACCACGGTGAGACCCGGGCCCCGTACCAGGGCGAGGCGGGCGTCGCGCAAGGTCAGGACTTCCGTTCCCGGGATCGCGGTGAGATCATCGACGAGCGCCCGCCACATGCATTCGCCGTCGGCCGTGAATGCTGGCAGAGACTGTCCGGCGTAGCCGCCGCCGGTGACGAATTCGAAGACGAATATTTTCATGACTTCACGCCTAAACCTGATCCCGGTGCTCGACCTGATGAACGGACAGGTCGTGCGCGCGCGCGCGGGGCGCCGTGCCGATTACCGGCCGCTGCACTCCGCGCTGTGCGAGGGCAGCGTGCCCGAAACCGTGGTCGGAGGCCTGCTGGAACTTTACCCGTTCGAGCGATTGTACGTTGCCGATCTGGATGCGATTCAGGGCCGTGGCGATCACGGTGACGTGCTGGCATGTCTGTGCCGTGCGCATCCCGCGCTGGAGCTGTGGGTCGACGCAGGGTTTGCCGATCCGGCGGCGGCGGCGGCGTGGCAGGCCAGGGGCGTGGGGCGCCCGGTCCTGGGCAGCGAAAGCCTTGCCCGCGGGCCCGTGCGTGGCGATTATCCGCCCGGGGCGATTCTGTCGCTGGACTTCCGCGACACGGGATTCGTCGGTCCCGCCGGGCTGGCCGAAGCCGCCGGCGACTGGCCGGACGACGTTATCGTGATGAGTCTGCCGCGCGTCGGCATGGGCGGGGGACCGGACTGGGCGCGGCTGGCCGAGGCGCGGCGTCTCGCTCCCGGCTGCCGGCTGCATGCGGCCGGCGGCGTACGCGACGCGGCCGATCTCGCCGCGCTGGCGGACGCGGGCGTGGCCGGCGTGCTGCTGGCCTCCGCCCTGCACGAGGGCGTGCTCAATCGCAAAGCGCTTGACGATTTTCATGGCGCGCATCCCAGGCACGCAGCCACTGGCGCCAGGGCGAATGGCCCAGCGCCGGGTCGGTGAATCGGCGGAGCAGGGGCTGACTGCCCTCGCGCTGCGAGGTTTCCAGATCGGGGCCGCTGTACTGGCACCACGACTGCGGCGTTTCGTAGAGCGTCAGTTCGACCAGCTCGGGCAGGTAGTCGATGAGCTGTTCCCAGATGTAGACGCTGAGCAGCTCGGTGGTCGAGCGCCAGGCCAGTTCGGGGCCGGCGTAGTTGAGGGTATGGTGGTCGAAGCGTTCGACCACGCGTGCGTTGACCACGCGCTTGAGGTAGCCGTAGTCGAGCACGCAGCCGGTGAGCGGGTCGATCTGCCCGCGCACCTTGACGTGCAGGACGTAGCGGCCGCCGTGCAGATTGCTGCACTTGGCGGGATGGTCGGTGAGGAAGTGCGCGGAATCGAACACCACTTCCTTGCTCACGGTGATGGCGGGCGTATCCGGATGGAAGCGCGTCCAGACGCCGGGCATGGCGTCGAGTTCGTCGCGCAGACCGTCCAGAAGGCGGGTGGTGTCCGCCTGCGTCAGCGTGCGCAGCAGGGCGCCGCCGGCGCCGAAGCCGCAGTCGAGCGGACGCGTGGCCGCGCCGAGTTCGCGGGCCATGAAGGCTGCCGCATCCTCCGCCTCGCCGGGCGACGCGAAGGACATGAATAGGTAGCCGGCGTGCAGTTCGCCGGCGTGTGCGAGATAGGTCGCGTACTGCGTGCGCTGCTCTGGCGGAGGCACCCTGGCGGGAAGCCAGGGGCCGACCAGATTGCGCTTCAGGGTGATCAGGCAGTTCTTCGCCACGACCCGGTGGGTACCGGGTGCGTAGTGATATTCCTGGCGGAAGCGGAAACCGTAGGGGGCGAGCTGGGCCAGATCGCAGAACAGCAGATCCAGCCAGACGATGCCACCTTCGATTCTGCACGTCGCACCGCTGTCGTCGACCTTGCCCGCCAGACGCAGACCGGCGAGCACCGCGCGTGCGGTTTCATCCGGTATGCCGGCCGGCATGAGCGGCAGGTCCGACCCGTCCGACGGCCCGATGCGATCGGGCGAAATCAGCAGGTCGAGCGGCAACGCGTGGCGCAGGGCGTATTCCTGCAGGGTCAGACCGCTGCAGGCCAGCAGATGCTCGTTGTCGAGCACCGTGGGGGTCGCTCCGCATTCCAGGCAGTGCACAGTACGTCTCCGATCAGTTGTGTGCGGCGAACGGGTGACCCGCGCTGCCTTTCTTGGACACTACTTCGGCCGCGGTGGGCAGACCGGCGACGGCGCGCTTGATGGACTGCTTGGTGGCTTCGTAGTTGTAGTCCTGGATCTTGGCATCGTCAGCGGCTTCCCAGTGGATGAACACGCCGACGCTGATGAACAGGTCGTCGGCTTCGTCCGCGGGGATGGTGCCGTCTTCGACGCAGTCGGCCACTGCCATGGCGACGCCGCGCTGGGCCGGGCCGAACATCTGCACGGCCTGCTTGGCACCCTTGATCGTCACCTTGTTGAACATCATGGTGTTCGGCTTACAGGGCAGGTTGGGCGCCACCACGGCCAGCAGGGAGGTAAAGCCATCCTTGTTGTTCACCAGGCCGTTGCAGAACGCCGTTTCAGCCGCGCTGCCGCGGGGACCCATGATGAGGTCGATGTGCGCCACTTCGTTGCCATCTCCCACCAGGGCCTCGCCTACCATGACGCGATTGATTTTTGCCATCTTGATCTCCTTTGATTAGCGTTGACTCGGTCGGATTGGAACGGCCGTGGGCGCCGAGTGCTTCGCCGGCAAGCCGTGTGTTGCAGAAAACGGAATCGTCTCGAACGCGGGCGTGTCGAGACGGTCGGCCAGCCAGGTGCCGACGCAGAGGTCGGCGCTGGTGCCGGGATTGATGCCTGCGGATTTGAGCGTGCGGTCCATCGCGTCGAGGGCGTCCTGCGCCGCCTCCCAGGTGCCGCCGCCGGTCAGCTCGTCGAGACACTGGCGGGCATGCTGGCGCACGCCTTCCGCCGCCGCGGCGCCGTGCCTGCGCACGATGTGGCTGTCCGCGCGGTTGGCGAGAAAATCGAGAAAGAGTTCGGTCATCGCGCGCGCGTCGTCGCCCCAGCGTTCGCGCGCGCGGGCAAGAGCGGCTGCGCCCGCGTCCAGCAGATCGGCGAAACCCGTGGCGTACTGCCGGGCGATGCAGTCGCGCCGCGAGGCTTCGCGCATCGCGGTCATGAGCGGTGCGTTCGGTGCGTTCTGCACGTCGTGGCGCGGACTTTTGCCGAGGCCGCCGGGTGCGGCCAGCCGGATGGCACGGTAGACCCGGTCGGTCTGTTCCAGATCGAAGCCGCCGAGGCTGCATTGCAGCGCGTCCGCCAGCGTCTGGCCGTCCGTGCGGTGCTGCGCGGCATGCAGCAGCGGCGCGGCGAGCAGCACGATACCGAGATTGGTGTTGCAGCCGACTGCCTGGCGCGTCGCCGCGATCGCGCGGTAGATACGCTCGCCGAGCGCGAGGGCGGGATCGACCAGATGCGGCGCGGCGGCCCCGGCGCTGGCGATGAAGTCTTCGGCATGCATGTCGTGGCCGGGCGAATGGATGCTGACGTTGCCGGGTTTGAAGGCGAGCACGTCGAGTTCGCAGGCCGCACGGAACGCGTCCGCCAGTGCGGCGCCGCAAGGCCGGCTGTGCAGGCGGGCAGTCATGCGCACTGTCTCCGCAACCCGGCTTCGACGTGGCGGTCGAGGAAGTCGTCGACCAGGATGCGTGCGATATCCTGCGGCGCCACGTTCTGCAGGCCGCGCCAGGCGGGAATGCTGTTGACTTCCAGCACTGCGAGCCGGCCGTCACGGTCACGCATCAGGTCGACGCCGGCGTAATCCATGCCGAGTGCGGCCGTGGCGGCTTCGGCCATCCGCATCAGTTCCGCATCGTCCGGCGCGGGCAGGCAGCGCGCGCCCTGGGCCACGTTGTTGATCCAGCTTGCACCCCGGCGCGTCATGGCGGCGCGTGCGCTGCCGCCGGCCACGAGCACGCGATAGTCTTCCGACGGGCCGGCGGCCGGGCCGATGAAGCGTTGCAGATAGTAGACGTCGCGGTAGTCGGCAGCGGGCGGCAGATCGGCCGGATCGGCCAGCCGGCGCAGGCCGGCGCCCTGCGAGCCGAACAGCGGCTTCAGCACCAGTTCGTGGCCGCAGGCCACCTCGCGCATCAGCAACGCGCGGGCCTGGGCTTCGGATTCCATGACCCAGGCCGGCGGCGTGGGCACCCCGGCCTGATGCAGCAGCAGGCTGGTCATGGCCTTGTCCACGCTCTTTTCGATGGCGCGTGCTGCGTTGTAGACCGGCACACCCACGGCTGGCAGCGCATGCAGAAAATCGAGCCGCAGCGTCACCTGTTCCAGCGTGCCGCCCGCGATGCCGCGGACGAAGGCGCCATCGGGCAGCCGGTCCTCGAAGCCAGGCAGTACCAGGCCGCCGACGCCGCGTTCGAGGTCGATCCGGCAGGCGGCCAGCGGCAGGTAGACGGCGCGGTAGCCGCGCGCCGCGAAGGCGCGCTTCAGCCGCTTGCCGTGCCAGCCCGGCTCGTCGGTGAAGATGACGATGCGTCCGTTCATGCGAACGAGCGCTCCAGCAGCTCGGGGTTCAGCCGGCCGGCGCGGAAGGTGCGGCCGCTGGCGAGACAGGTGACGGCGACGCGCGCGGGGGCGAACAGCAGCGGGTCGATCTTGTAGAAATCGTGTCCGGCCGCCTTGAAGACTTCGGCGAAGGGGCGGCCGTAATCCGACGAAGCTTCGCTGGGCAGCTTGCGCGCCAGGTCCTCGGCGGCCGCGTCGTCGCCGGTGACATAGAGCTGCACGTCGCCGCCGAACAGGATGGCATCGTTGGTGCGGCCCATTGCAGTGAGGAAGTCGGGCGACGGCGGACACAGCGGCGCGGTGCCCATGCCGTCGACGATGTGTTCGAGCGGGAAGCCGAGGAAATGCGCCTTGTGCAGCGCGACTTCGAGTACCCGCGCCACCACCTGTGTCGCACCGGCCAGACTGGATGTGGGGGTCAGGATCAGGGTCAGCCGGTCGGCTGCGACGCCGCAGTCGCCGGCGATCTTGTCGAGCAGGGGCAGCGGCGGCACCTTGCCGGTTTCCAGCACCAGACAGGCGCTGTCGGCGGTATCGCGGTAGCCGAGTTCCTTGAACAGCTCTTCTTTGGCGGCCAACGCGCGGCCGGGGCCGGACCCCAGCGCAAAGAAGCTGCCCTTGCCTTCGCCGTGCGACAGGCTCCAGCCGGCGTACTGGCTGCCGAGGCAGGCGAGCACCGGCTGCGCAGTCGATACTGCGAGCGACCAGACGCCGCTGGCGGGCTGCAGGGCGACGCGCCCCAGACCGCCCAGGCAGATCTCGGCGATGCGCAGACCGGCTTCGATGCCGCCGGGCACGGCGATGCCCGCATCGACGATGCGCGTGCCGTTGTCCTGCCGCGAAACGGTCAGCCGCAGTGCGTCCGCCTGCGAAACCAGATGTTCGACCAGGGGGGCGGCGAGCCGATTGAGACCGGGCGGGATGGCGGGGGTGTGCGTCATGGATGCTTCAGGCGGGACAGGATGAAAATGGAGTGCAGGCAGCACGCTCTGCGGCGAAATTGGAGCGGGCCGTGTCGGCGTGGCCGGTCTGCATCAGACGTTCCAGGATCTGCTGGCGCTGGTGCACGGCCTGCCGTTCGGCGTCGTCGGCATCCTCGCCGGTGGCGTGGACCGTACAGACCGGTTCGCCCGGTGCGAAGAAAGCGCCGGCTGCAGGCAGGTCGGCGCACCAGCGCGGCCAGGCGAAGCCGGCCGGCACGCGCATCGGCGCATCGGCGTAGACGACCGCGGCGGCGCGGCCGCTTGCCGGGCGAGGCAGTGCGGTGGGCAGCCGCCCATGGCAGGCCTGGACATGGCAGTCGAACAGGGGCGGCAACGGCGGCGTGTCCCACAGATCCAGCGTGGCGGTCGGCCGTGCGTTCAGTTCGAGCAGCGTCCAGTCGCGCCCGTCGACGATGAAATCGATACCGTTCAGCCCGCGCAGGCCGAGTGCGGTGGTCAGCGCCTGCGCAGCGGCCAGCACGGTCGGCCCCACGCCGGGCGGCGCGTCGCGCAGGGCGGTCGCGCCGGCATAGGCCCAGTGACCGGGCGCCTGCGCCGGGGCGGCAAGCAGACGGTTGAACCCGACCGGGCGGCTGGAATGGCCGTCCGCCAGGAACAGCAGGGAATGCGGCACGCCCGCCGCGCGGCGCTGGAAATAGCGGCCGGGCGCCGGGGCCAGGCCGGCCGCATCGCGGACGTGGATGCCGCCGCAGGCGCCGGCATGCTTGGCGAGCCAGCCCTCCGGGGCAGATGGCGCGTCGAGCCGCGTTTCGGGATGCGGGAGGTGCAGCGCGCGGCACAGGCCGGCGAAACGGAGGGGATCGGCACAGGTCGCGAGCACGTCCGGGGCGTTGCCGAGCAGGGGACGATTGCCGGTGAGGTGCGCAAGCCGTTCCGGCTGTACTTCGAAGCCGGATCCATAGACCAGGCCCAGGCACTGGCCGGGCGGGCTCAGACGATCGGCGGCGCGGACCAGGTCCCCGGCCTCGAATGTGCCGTCCGCGTCGAGCGGCAGGCGCAACCAGTCGCGGGCCAGATCGCGCGTGTCGCGATCGGCGAAACCGTCGATGCCGACAGCCGCGCGCCCGGCGCGTGCCGCCGCAGCCGCCAGTGCGCGGCCGCTCTGCGATATCAGCAGAAAAGCCTCGCGTCCGGCGTCACGCGGCATGCTGGCGCGCCTCGTCGAGACAGTCCGGGAAACCCAGATAGAGCGGCTTGTCGGTATTCAGCATCCTGCGCAGCAGGCCCTGCTGTACCTGATATTTGAGGTTGCCGATGGCGAGCGGGCCCACGCCGACGGCCTTGCCGGAGGCGGCGGCCAGGGCGCTGCCATCGTCCATGAACCCGATGCCCTCGACGCCCGCCGGCGGCACGGCATTGATATCGGCAGCCACGCACAGGGCATGCGCATGCTGAAGATGCGCCGTGCCGAGCACCTGTACGCCGGCCTTGGCGGTGGCCAGCACGACCTCGGTCTGCGCGAGCAGGGCGTGCTTGGCGTCGTCCGAACTGGCGTCGGCCGGCTGAATGTCGACGCCGAAACGTGTCTGCAATGCCGATACGGCGCTGGCCGCGCGGGCGAGGCCGTCGTGTCCGGGCAGCGTGACGCGCCCGCCCGCCTGGGCGGCCAGCACCGCCGCCACCATACCGACCGGGCCGGTGCCGCCGAACACCACGATGCCACGGCCTTCGAGGCCGGACCCGTGCGTGCGCCTGAGCGATTGCTCCACCTTGGCGACCATTGCGGCAGCAGTGGTGTAGGCCCCGCTGGGGTCGGCGAACACGGAAACCTCGAAGGGCGGCACCATGGCCTTGCGCGCGGCGTCGAGCATGTCGGTGGCGAGCACCGCGTCGCGTCCGCCGATGAAAATCCCCGTGCGTTTCACCCCCTTGGGGCCCCGCGAAAAAATGGCGTCCTGGGTGAAGCCGGCGATGTCGTCCGGACCGACACCCGCATAGGGAATGACTGCATTCCAGCCGGCGTCGTAGGCCATGTTCACGTCGAAGGGGCTGACGCGCGCGCCGGGGGTGGCAAAGTGCAGAAGATTGGGTTTTTCCATGTCCGGTCGTGTGTTCCTGTTGTCTTGTTCGGGCCGTTTCCTGTCAGACCGCCACCAGCCGTGCCGTGGCCGTTTCGGTCCGGATGTCGGCGGCCTGGTTGCGCCCCCTGCACACGCTGAATTCGAGTCCTGCATCCGCGAGGTCGATGCGCGCGCGCCGGGCCAGCGCGTGCGCGCGCTCGTCCGAGTCGACCAGGGCGAAGCCGGTCGGCCCCCATGAGCTCTGGCCGGTGCCGGCGGCGCCGTTCGCGTCCAGCCAGTCGAGTGCGCGGGCAACGCGCGGGCTGGCGAAGCGTCCACCCTGCGCGGGGGCGAAATGGTCGCCGACCACGCGCTGGATTTCGCTGATGGCGGCACCGAAACCGGCGATGTCCGCCTCCGCCAGGGCGGGCAGGGCCTGCATCAGCGCCAGACGGCACAGATGCCCGGCATGGGCTTCGGGAAAGGCCGGCAAGGCGGCGAATGCCTGTTTCTCGGCTTCGCCGTGCAGCCCGATATAGCGGGGGTCGAAAATCAGGACGAGCCGCCAGTGCGCCGGAAATGCCAGCCGGGAGACCAGCATGGGCGGCGCATCCTGCCGGCCACGTCCGCCGTCGACGACGAAGCCGCCATGTTCGAATACGCCGAGGCCGATGCCGGAGCGACTGCCGCGCCCGAGCGTGCCGGCGATCTCGCGCGGCGTCCAGGCGAGATTGAAAAGGCGGGCGATTGCCGCACCCACGGCCAGGGCAAGCTGGGTGCCCGACCCCAGCCCGGCGTGTTCCGGCACGGCCTGCCGTACCGATACGTGCACGCCGCCCTGGATTTCGAGCGCGCGCAGGGCCGCCCGGGCGTAGGCTTCGGCCCGTTCGGACTGCGGCCCCTCGGCGGTGACGGCTTCGCCGGCGCGGACGGTGACGGTGGTCGCGAGTTCTTCCAGCGCGAGTCCCAGACTGCCGTAACGCCGGCCGAGCCCGCCGTTGAGGTCGAGAAATCCCATGTGCAGCCTGGCGGCGGCACTGACGGTGGCACTGTGGCAGGCGGTGAGGATCATTATTGTGTGGTTCCTGTTCTCGGAATCCCACCGGAAGCAACGTCCGTGCCATACAAAAAATGCAAAACAATCATATGGCTAATGCCATGGCGCGGCAGGTTCGTGTGACACTCTGTCACCTGTGCGGGTCGGATGCGTGACAGCCGGCACGCCGGCCGCGGCGACAGTCCCGATATGAACGGCTTGATTCGTCGGGTAAAAAAACGGAATGCGCGGACATGGGCACAGAACCTGCTTTATGCGAGCCATTCCTTATTCACAGGCATGACAGAGTGTTCGAGAGTTGTTGTCCTTTTTGCGGCCTGGTGTGCGACGACGTGCGTGTAGAGGTCGAGGCGTCCGGCGTGCGCGTCGAGCGGCCGGACTGCGCGCGTGCGCGCAGCCTGTTTGCTGTTCCGGCGACGGGACAGTCGCGGATCGGCGGGCAGCCGGTCGAGGCCATCGCCGCGCTGCGCGCCGCCGCCGCCCTCCTGGCGCAGGCCCGTCGTCCGCTGATCGGCGGCCTGGCCTGCGACGTTGCCGGCCAGCGTGCCGCGCTCGATCTGGCGGAACGCGTCGGCGGCGTGGTGGAGCACATGAACGGCGCCGCGCAGTTCCGCAACTGGCTGGCTTTCCAGGACAGCGGCTGGATGACGACGACGCTGTCCGAAGTGCGCAACCGCGCCGATCTGATCGTTTTCGCCGGCACCGACGCATCGCGCTTCCCGCGTTTCTTCGAGCGCTGCATCGATGCCGGTTCGCAGTTCGGTCCGCTCGAACGCACCGTGATCACGCTCGGCGCGACGCCTGCGGGCGGGCGCGGCACGGCACACGCGATCGAGCCTGTCGATCTGGCGGCGCTTTTCGCCGATCTGCGCATTCGCCTGGCGGGCGGCACCGGCGCGCCGAACGGCATCGGAGGCGTGCCGGCCGCTACGCTGGACGCCTTGCTGGCGAGCATGAAGGCGGCGCGTTACGGCGTGCTGGTATGGAACGCGGCGGAACTCGATTTCCCGCATGCGGACCTGACCGTTCAGGCGATGGTCGAACTGGTTCGGGACCTGAACCGCGAGACCCGCTGGGCCGGCCTGCCGCTGGGCGGCAGCGACGGCGATACCTCCGCGTCGCAGGTCTGCACCTGGCGCACGGGCTACCCGCTGCGTGTCGGTTTCGAGCCCGCCGGCCCGCGTTACGAGCCGCTGCTGTTCGAGGCGTCGCGTCTCCTGGCGGCGGGCGAGGCGGACACGCTGCTCTGGGTATCCGTATTCGATCCCGCGCGCACGCCGCCCGAAACCGCCTGTCCGCGCATCGTGCTCGGGCGTCCGGACATGCGGCTGGATGCCATGGGGCCGCAGGATGTGTTCATCCCGGTGGCGGTGCCCGGCGTGCACCACGCCGGCATTCTGCACCGCATGGACGGCGTCGTGTCCCTGCCGCTGCAGGGGCCGTCGCCATCCGCGCTGTTCAGCGCGGCGCAGGCGCTGGCCGCCATCCAACGGGAGATGACGCATGCTGCGGCTTAAGAACGGACGGCTCTACGATCCCGCGCACGGCGTCGACGGCGTCGTGCGCGATCTTTACGTCGATTGCGGGCGGCTCGTCGCCGAGCCCGGCCCCGGATCGCCGCTGGACGGCGAGATCGATCTGGCCGGCCGGATCGTCATGGCCGGCGCGATCGATCTGCACACGCACATCGGCGGCGGCAAGATGAACATCGCCCGCGCACTGCTGCCGGAAGACCACCGCCGCGATCCGGTGCCGGCCGCGGACGGCATGCATGCCGGCTGCGGGCATGCCGCACCGTCCACCTGGACCACCGGCTACCGCTATGCGGAGATGGGCTACACGGCCTGCTTCGAACCCGCGATGCTGCCGACGAACGCGCGCCACACGCATCTGGAGATGGGCGATATCCCGATGGTGGACAAGGGCGCCTACGCCATGCTCGGCAGCGACGATTTCTTTCTGCGGCTGCTGGCCGCGGGCAGCGATCAGCAGCTGATCAACGATTATGTCGGCTGGACGCTGCATGCCAGCCAGGCGATGGCGATCAAGGTGGTGAATCCGGGCGGCATCTCTGCGTTCAAGTTCAACGCCCGCGGTCTCGATCTCGACGAGCCGCATCCATATTACGGGATCACCCCGCGCAAGGTGATCCAGACCCTGTCGCGCGCGGTCCACGAACTGGGCGTCGCACATCCGCTGCACGTCCATGCCAGCAACCTCGGCGTACCGGGCAATGCCGACACCACGCTCGCCACGATGGCGGCTGCGGAAGGCCTGCCCATCCATCTGACGCATATCCAGTTCCACAGCTACGGTACCGAGGGCGAGCGCAGGTTTTCGTCCGAGGCGGAACGGATCGCCGATGCGATCAACCGCATGCAGAACGTCTCGGCGGATGTCGGCCAGATCCTGTTCGGCCAGACGGTGACCGCGTCGGGCGACACCATGAAGCAGTACGCCAATCACCGTCACGCCCATCCCGACAAATGGGTGGTCGCGGACATGGAGTGCGACGCGGGCTGCGGCGTGGTGCCGTTCAAGTACAAGGACAAGAACTTCGTCAACGCGCTGCAATGGGCGATCGGTCTGGAGCTGTTTCTGCGCGTCGGCGACCCGTGGCGCATTTTCCTGACCACCGACCATCCGAACGGTGCCCCGTTCACGAGCTACCCGCATCTGATCCGGTTGCTGATGGACCGCGATTTCCGCAATTCGAAGCTGGATGAAATCCACCCGGATGCCGCGGCGCACAGCCAGCTGCGCAGCCTGGAGCGGGAATACTCGCTCTACGAGATCGCGGTGATGACGCGCGCCGCGCCGGCCCGCTCGCTGGGGCTGGCCGACCGCGGCCATCTGGGCGAGGGGGCGGCGGCCGACATCGTCGTGTACCGCGACGAAGCGGATCGCGAGGCGATGTTCGCCCGGCCGGAATACGTGTTCAAGGACGGCGAACTGATCGTGCGCGACGGCAGGGTGGTGAACGTGGTCAACGGCGCCCTGCACGCCGTGAAGCCCGAGTACGACAAGGGCATCGAGCAATCTTTGCGGGACTATTTCGAACGCTACATGACGATGAGCATGGAACACGTCAAGGTGAAGGACGACGAGATATGCGCCTGTGGCGCGAGCACCCTCATTCCCCATGCCTGCGGGAGACGCGCGTGATCGTCAACGGCGTATCCATAGACGACACCTACGCGGAAGCCTTCGGCATGAAGGCCACCCGCATCGTCATCACTGCGGCCAGCATGACCTGGGCGAAGCACGCGGCGAACGCGGCCTTCGGCTTCGCTACGTCTGTGATCGCCTGCGGCTGCGAGGCCGGCATCGAACGCGAGCTCTCGCCCGAGGAAACGCCCGACGGCCGCCCCGGCGTCGCCGGCCTGCTGTTCGCCGTTTCCACCAAGGAGCTGGCCAAGCAGCTCGAACGCCGCGTGGGGCAATGCGTGCTGACCTGTCCCACCACCGCCGTGTTCGCCGGCTGTACGGGCGACGAAGCGCTGCCGCTGGGCAAGAACCTGCGCTACTTCGGCGACGGCTGGCAGATGTCCAAGGTCGTCGCGGGCAGGCGCTACTGGCGCATTCCGGTGATGGACGGCGAATTCCTCGCCGAAGAAACGACCGGCCTGCTGCGTTCGGTGGGCGGCGGCAATTTCCTCGTGCTGGCGCGCTCCACCGCACAGGCGCTGACGGCGTGCGAAGCGGCCGTGGCCGCCATCGCGAAGACGCCCGGGGCCATCGCACCGTTTCCCGGCGGCGTGGTGCGCTCCGGTTCGAAAGTCGGATCGAAGTACAAGGCCCTGCCGGCTTCGACCAACGATGCCTTCTGTCCGACGCTGCGCGGCGCGACGAAAAGCGAACTGTCGCCCGAAGTCGAGACGGTACTGGAAATCGTCATCGATGCGGTCGACGACGATGCGATGAAAACGGCCATGCGGGCCGGTCTGGATGCGGTCTGCGCCATCGGTGCCGACGGCGGCATCGTGCGGCTGTCTGCCGGCAACTACGGCGGCAAGCTGGGACAGTTCCATTACCGGCTGCGGGAGATTCTGGCATGAGCGGCACCACCCTGAGCCTGCGCGCGGCCCCGGCGGGACGCATCGACATGACGGGCGTACTGCCCGAAATCCTGGCCGGCCGCACGGCGGCCGAGATCGAGAAAATACCGCTGCGCGTCGACGGCGTGCCGGTCGCGCTGGGCGAATGCTTCGCGGTGACGGCGGGCGAGGGCGAGGCGCTGACAATCCGTCCCGAAGGTGCGCGCCTCGACGGACTCGGCCGCGACATGCGCACGGGCATGCTGCGCGTGGAAGGCGCGGCGGGCCACTATCTCGCGCAGGGCATGCGCGGCGGCGAGCTGATCGTCGACGGCGACGCCGGCGACTGCGCCGCGAACGGCATGCGCGGGGGATGCCTGCGCATCGCCGGCAACGCCGGCGACTGGCTGGCCGCTGCACTGATCGGCGACCGTGCCGGCATGGGCGGCGGCGTGGTCGCGGTGGGCGGCAACGCCGGCGACCGTCTCGGCGACCGCATGCGGCGCGGCCTCGTGCTCGTGCGCGGCCGCGCCGGCACGGCCTGCGGCGCGCGGATGCGCGCAGGCACGCTGGTGGTGGCGGGCGGCTGCGGCACGCTGGCGGGCTTCGGCCTGCGCCGCGGCAGTCTCATCCTCGGCCAGGCGCCGGAGGCCATGCCGGCCTGCCATGGCGACGCCGGCATCGTGACGCTGGCCTGGCTCGGTCTGCTGCGCCGCCATGCCGAGGCCATCCTGCCTGGCGCCATGCCCGACACGTCGCGCATGCACCGCTACATGGGCGACCTGGCTTTCGGCGGCAAGGGGGAGATCCTGGTCCCGTGAGCCCGGGCAATCGCCTCTACCCGCGAGGCGGTGCGGCTTTCGGCCGCGACGGGCGTGCCTTTTCGGGCCTGCGGAACGTTTTTCCGGCATGCGCCTGATCTTCCTTCGCCACGGCGAATCCGAATACAACCGGCGCGGCCTGTGCAACGCCGATCCCGGTCTGCCGGTCCCCCTGACGGCGACCGGCCTGCTGCAGGCGCGCGATGCGGCCCGGCGGCTCGCGGACGTACCGATCCGGCGGGTGTTCGTATCCCGTCTGCGGCGGGCGCAGGAAACGGCCGCCATCGTCAATGCCCGCCATGGCGCGCATCTTCGGGTCGATGCCCGCCTCGACGATCGCAGCACCGGTTTCGAGGACCAGCCGGTCGCAGATTATCTCGACACGCAGCAGCGTGCGCCGGATCCGTTCGCCTGGAAGGCGCCGGGGGGTGAGTCCTACCGCGAACTGGTGGCGCGCGTTCATGGTTTTCTGGCCGAGGTGTGCACGCTCGATGAAGCGGCCGTGCTGGTGGTGACGCATCATCAGGTAATGCAGGCCGCGGCCGGCTATTTCCGCGAACTGACGCCGGCGGACATGTGGCGTGTCTGGGTGGACAACGGCGCGACGCTGGAATTCGACACGGCCGACGCATGCTGATCTGCGGCCGTTTCGACTTTGCGCTGGACCGGCCGCTGGTCATGGGCATCGTCAACGTCACCCCCGATTCCTTTTCGGATGGCGGCCGGCATGCCGATCCGGCGCGGGCGATCGCGCACGGGCTGGGCCTGCGCGCGGCCGGTGCGGACATCCTCGACATCGGTGGCGAGTCTACCCGCCCGGGCGCCGTGCCGGTCGACGCGGCCGAGGAGCTGCGGCGCGTGCTGCCTGTGATCGAAGGCCTGCGCGACTGCGGTGCGGCGCTGTCGATCGATACGATGAAGCCCGGCGTGATGGCCGCTGCGCTTGCCGCGGGCGCGGACATGGTCAACGACGTCAACGCCCTGCGCGCGCCCGGCGCGCTGGAGGCGGTAGCGGATGCCCGTTGCGCGGTCTGTCTGATGCACATGCAGGGCGTGCCCGCGACCATGCAGCAGGCACCGCGTTACGACGACGTCGTGGCCGAAGTGCGCGATTTTCTGCACGCCCGCATCGACGCCGCGCGGGCGGCAGGGATCGCTCATGCGCGGCTGGTCTGCGACCCGGGGTTCGGATTCGGCAAGACGGCTGCGCATAACCGGGTGCTGTTCAGGGCCCTGCCTCGGCTTGCCGAACTGGCGCCCGTGCTCGTCGGCCTTTCGCGCAAGTCGCTGTTCGGCGGGTCGGCCGGCCGGCCGGTTTCCGGCGTGGCGGCAAGCGTGGCCGCTGCCGCGCTCGCAGTGGCGCGCGGCGCCGCCATCGTGCGGGCGCACGACGTCGCCGAGACCGTCGAGGCGATTGCCGTCGCACGCAGGCTGGCGGGCGGGTAACGCCGCCCGGCGGGTTGTTGGCCCGCGCCTTTCGTTCCCTCGTTCGTCCCTCCCATCCTTATCGCCGACAGATGCGGGCCGGCTGCGTCCTGTTGCGCTGCGCTGCCGCTTGCGCGTTGGGGATCGTCCGCCATCGGCTACCGGATTGCCCCCTCGGGGTTATCACTTATCAGACCCTGTGAACACCCTTATTGTCTGACTGGTTTGCGTAGTGAAAGCAGGTAGTTATACGTATTTGTTAACAGTATTACTACCGATTTACATCGTTTGGGCCAACCCGTGTAATCGCTGCAGGCGCGTCTGCAGGCGCGTAAATTCAACGACTATATGGGGGAGTAAAGCATGAGAAAACCGAATACGTGCCGTCTGGCCGCGACACTGGCGGGCGCACTGCTGGCGGCAGGCGTGCACGCGGAGCCGCTCGGGCTGGATGTGAGTGTCGGACTGGTCGGTGTGTTGCCGGACATCAAGTCGCCAGTGGTGGGGGCGGACGCGAACGACCGCTACGTGCCCATCGTCAATTTCACCTACTACCTGAGCGACCATTTCGCACTGAATACGGCGGCGGGCATCACCCGTCACGAGTTCGACAATGCGGGCGGCAAGCTGGGCAAGGCCTCGATGGCGCCTTTCCATCTGATGGCGCAATACCACTTCATGCCGAAGGCGAATTTCCGCCCCTACGTGGGCGTGGGCATCCACCATACGATCTTCTTCAATCAGGAAGGCCCCGCCTTCGATCTGCTGAAGGATTTTCCGTCCGACACGGGTGCCGTGCTGCAGGCCGGCTTCAGCTACTCGGTCAGCAAGGAGTATTTCGTCAACGTCGACGTCAAGAAGTTCTATCTGGAAACCGATGTGGCCTTCAAGGGCGCACCCAAGCTCGAGACCATCGAGCTGAATCCCCTGCTGGTCGGCATCGCGTTCGGCAAGCAGTTCTGATCGTCCGGCCTGATCCGGGCCGTGCCGCTGAAAACGACGCCGGGGGTTTCCCGGCGTCGTTTTTTGTGCCCGGTCTATCCGCCGCGTGCGGCGGCCCGGCGGTTTGCGGTCACGTGGTTTTACCTGCTTCCGGCCGTGACATTACGAGTTAACCCTGACGGCGGCATTGCGTATAAATCGTCGTTGTACCCGGTGCGATACGGCGGGCGGGGAGGGCCGCGCGGTATCCCAACGAAAAACCGGGGCGAAACCCATCACTCGGATCAGATAAGGAGATTGCTATGTTGAAAGCTGCACTGGACAGGGATATCCAGAACCGGCCGTTCGAGAAGTCGATCAAGCAGTTCGGGGAAATCGTCATGAGCGAGCCCGCGCTTCTGGCCAAACTCGACGAGACGCGCGATGCCGACAGTTTTATCGCTGCCTACTGCAAGCTGGCGGCCGAACGGGGCATCCATTTCACGACCGACAACATGAAAGTGGCGGTTCAGGAGCAGAAGCAGGGCAGCAACTGGATTCTGCCCAAGGCGGTCCTGAGCATGGTCCGCGAGCGTTTCTGACCGGAGGTGCCGAACATGGATGAAATCAAGACAACAAGCGGACGCGTGGTAGGCAGCTGGAACGGCGAACGGGCGCAGGACCTCATGGCCGAGCTGAAGCGCATCAAGGGCATGCTGGCGTCGGAGCGCGCCAGCGACACGCTGGATTCGCGGGGAATGCCGCATCGCGAGCAACTGCATCCGGACCTCGTCGATTTTCGTGCCTACCATCTGTGGGGGTGCGACAAGCAGGGGCAGTGTGTCGTCGGCACCAATGCCAACCGCATCGAGTCGGTCGACAAGGTGCTGTCTTTTTCCCTGATCGACCATCATTGATGCCGGCCGTGCGCGCCTGCTGCGCGCGGCCCGGCCGGGTCGCGGGGCTTCAATAAACCCCGGCGCAGGTCTTATCATGGGCATCGGTCGTGCGAATCGGGAACGCAGTATGGACAGGCAGGATTTTGCGTCGCTCATGCTCAAGGTGCAGGACATCGCCCGTGAGGTGGTGGCGCCGGGCGCCGCGATGGTCGATGCCGAGGCGAACTGGCCGGATGCCGGCATCCGTGCCATGCAGCGCGCGGGGCTGGGCGGCCTGGTGGTGCCGACGGCCTATGGCGGCATGGGGCATGGCCTGCAGGCGCTGGTGCGGGTGTGCGAAACGCTGGGGCAGGAATGCGCTTCGACCGCAATCTGCTTCGGCATGCATTGTGTCGGCGCTTCGGTCATCGCGGCCAACGCGACGCCCGACCAGCAGGCCCGTTTCCTGACACCGATATGCGAAGGGCGCCACATCACGACTCTCTCGCTGAGCGAGGCGGGGACCGGGGCGCATTTCTATCTGCCGCAGACCACTCTCGATGCGGTTTCGGACGAGGCTTTCAGTGTCACCGGGAGCAAAACCTTCGTGACCAACGGCGGCCAGGCCGATTCGTATGTAGTTTCCGCGGTCGCGGCCTCGCCGGAAGCGCCGATCGGCCAGTTTTCCTGTGTCGTCGTCCCGGCCGATGCCGAGGGCATACACTGGGGGGCGGACTGGGACGGGCTCGGCATGCGCGGCAATTCCTCGCGCACCATGGAGCTGCAGGGCGTCCGTGTGCCGCGCAGCAATCTGCTCGGCAAGGAGGGCGACCAGATCTGGTACATCTTCAATGTGGTCACGCCGAATTTTCTCATCGCCATGGCGGGTACCTTCCTTGGCGTCGCGACCACCGCGCTGGAGGAGGCGCGGCGGCATCTGAGCCGGCGTTACCATACGCATACCGGCTCCAGCCTCGCGCAGGCGTCGGTCCTGCAGCATCGCCTCGGTACGTTATGGGGCATGCTCGAACGCACGCGCCGGCTGACCTATCATGCGGCCGCGAGTTTCGATGCGGGCGATCCCGATTCGCTCACGGCGGTCATGGCGGCCAAGGTCGAGGTGGCGGACTGTGTGGTCACCGTCGTCAACGAGGCGATGACCCTGTGCGGCGGGATCGGCTACCGCAAGGGATCGCGTCTGCACCGGCTGCTGCGCGATGCGCGTGCCGCGCATCTGATGTCGCCGACCACCGACATCCTGCGCGTCTGGATCGGCCGTGCGCTGCTCGGCCAGCCGCTGCTTTCGGACTAGCCCCGTGAATCCGGAAAGCCGCCCCTTCCGTTCCGCCCTTTCCGCGCTTGGCGGAGGGCGGCTCCCGGGTTCGCCGGACTGACGGCCATGCTCGGCGGCGGTTCGGCGAAACCCGGGCTTCTGCACCTGGTGGGCGTGGACCCGGCCGTGGACGCGTTTCTCCGGCACGACCTGCAGCCCGGCATCGCGATCGAGGCGGTGGCCGATCTGGAGGCGCTCTACTATTCGATGCTGGAAGGCCGTCAGCATCCCGATACCGTTCTGCTCGGCATGGAAGTCGACGAGCCGGTGCGCGTGGCCCAGCGCATCCATGCCTACGACAACCGCGTGCCGATCCTGATTCTGGGGGCGCCCACGCATTGCGCGCAATTGCGCCGCACGCTGATGTTCAGCCCCTTCCTCGGCAACGAGGTGACGCCCTGGTCGACCGACGAAGTCGACGAACTGCCGTCCGCGATCCGCGATTCCATCCGGCGCCGGCAGCAGCGCGCCCGCTACCTGAACACAATCTCCAAGGCGCAGATCCGGCTGGAGAAACTGCCGCTGCTTCAGCCGGAGGCGACGCATTATCTGGATCAGCTCCTCGACCATGCGCCGATCGGCGTGCTGACGATCGATCTGGGCGGCGCCATCCTGACCCTGAACCGGCAGGCCTCGACCACGCTGGCCGTCGGCGAGCGCGCCGCCCTGGGGCGGCCGCTGCTGGAGCATTTCCCGGCACGTGAACGCACCCGTCTGGACGAATGGATACAGCGCTGTCTGGAGAACATGGAGCGGGTCGGACCGGAGATCATCGAGATCGATGCCGAAGACCGGGTGGCGCGTTTTCTCGAAGTCACGCTGACGCCCCTGTCCTACCGGACGGGGCAGCGCGGAGCGATGCTCATCCTGCAGGATGTGACGGACCGGGTGGCCGCCGAGGCGGAGCGCCAGCGTGCGGAGGAGGATCTGCGCTTTCACGCGACGGTGCTGCGCTCGTTTCACGAAATCAGTTCCGATCTCGAAATCGGTCTGGATGAGAAGCTGCACCGCCTGCTGCGGCTGGGATGCGAGCAGTTCGGCCTGCCCATTGCCATTCTGTCGCGTATCGACGGACGCAGTTTTCGCATCCAGGATGCGATCAGCGACAGCCCGGCGTTTGCCGCGGGCGTCGTCAAGGAGCTCGATCAGACCTACTGCAGTGCGACGGTCTTCACCAACGAACCGGTGGCCTTCGAGCAGGCCGGCACCTGCCTGTGGCGCGATCATCCGAGCTATCGTGATCACGGTCTAGAAGCCTACATCGGCGTGCGCGTGCTGGTCGACGGCAGTCTGTACGGCACGCTCTGCTTTGCCAGCCAGGCGCCGCGGCGCGCTCCTTTCAGTTCGACCGATCTGGAAACGCTCAAGCTCATGTCGCAATGGGTGGGCAACGAACTGCAGCGCGAACGCGCGGAGGCCCACATGCGCAAGCTGTCGAGCGCGCTGGAGCAGACCGCCGACACGGTCATCATCACCGACCGCGAACGCCGCATCGAATACGTCAATCCGGCGTTCGAGCGTCTCACCGGCTACGCCAAGGAAGACGTGATCGGCCAGAAAACCTACTTCCTCCGTTCGGGGCTGCACGACGACACGTTCTACGGCGATCTCTGGGACGTGATCGGAAACGGCGAGGTCTACCGGGGCGTGATGGTCAACCGAAAGAAGGACGGCAGCATTTTCCACGAGCAGAAGACCATCACGCCGCTGAAGGACGGCCTGGGGCGGATCACGCACTTCATTTCCACCGGGCACGACATCACCGATCTGGTGCGTGCCGAGGAACTCGACCGGCAGCACAAGGCCGAACTGGCGCACGTCGCGCGGCTGAGCATCCTCGGCGAGATGACATCCGGGCTGGCGCACGAGCTCAACCAGCCGCTGTGTGCGATCACCACTTATGCGCAGACCTGCCTGCGGATCATCGAAAGCGGCGAGTGCAAGGCGGATCAGGTGCGCTACGGCCTGGAACAGGTGGTGCGCCAGGCCGAGCTGGGCGGCGCGATATTTCGCCGGCTGCGCAATTTCGCGCGCAAGGGCGAGCGGCGCCAGCAACGCATCGATCTCCGCGAGGTGGTCCAGGAGGCGGCGAGTTTCGTGCGTGCCGAAGTGCAGCACCAGCAGATCCGGCTGCGCCTGGACGTGGCGCAGGGGCTGCCCGAGGTGATGGCCGATCCGATCCAGATCGAACAGGTGCTGCTCAATCTGATCCGCAACAGCATGGATGCCTTGTCGAATCTCGATGAGACACGGCGCGAGATTTCGATCCGTGCGTCGCATCAGGGACATGGCGGCGTCCGGGTCTGCATCCGGGACAGCGGGCAGGGCTGCCCCGGCGATGTGGCCGACCGGCTGTTCGAGCCCTTTTTCACCACCAAGCCCACAGGCATGGGCATCGGCCTCGGCATCAGCCAGAGCATCATCGATGCGCACGGCGGACGCCTCTGGCTGGAGAACAATTCGATAAGAGGCGCCACGTTCTGCTTTACCCTGCCGGGCGCCGGAGGAGAACTGCCACATGAAGAAAACGCAGACGAGTAGCGCCAACGTCTTCATCATCGACGACAACGCGGCCGTGCGCGATGCGATCCGCTGGCTGGTCGAGCAGGTGGGTCTGAATGCGCGGACCTTCGCGTCCGCACGGGAATTTCTCGACGCCTTCCGGCCGGGCATGCGCGGCTGCCTCGTGCTCGACATCCGCATGCCGGGCATGAGCGGGCTCGACCTGCAGGAAAAACTGGCCCAGGAGGGTGCACACATGCCGGTGATCATCGTGACCGGGCACGGGGACGTGCCGATTACGGTCCGTGCGATGAAGAGCGGGGCATTCGAATTCCTGCAGAAGCCCTTCAACGATCAGACCCTGATCGACGCGATTCAGGCCGCGCTCGAAAAATACGGCGAGATATGGGACCAGGAAGACCGGCGCGAACGCGCCAGCCGCAGCCTGGCGACCCTGACGCGGCGCGAACGCGAAGTGCTCGACCTGCTGCGGCGGGGCAAGCCCAACAAGGTGATCGCGGCCGAACTGGGCCTGTCGGTCCGGACGGTGGAAGGGCACCGTGCGAACATCACCGAAAAGATGGGCGTGAAGTCGCTCGGACAATTGATCGAACTCGTTCTCAAATCCGACCCCGACAGCGCCGCGTAGTGTTACCCGGTTTCGGCCGGAAATACCGTAAAACCACGCGCCCGCCCGTATTTTCTCGGATTACTGGCAGTCGCCCCTGTTTGTATAAATCCCTCGAACGTCGAATTTGCATGCCGGCCGGTTGCCTGAGGCCGGCTGGCATGCAGAGGCGACGTTACACCACGCCACAAAATCTTGAGGGAACTAAAGGAGCGACACCATGCGTAGTCTCATATTCGGACATCTCGTCTATCTCTATACGCCGATCGGCATTCTGGCCACCATCGCAGGCATTCTGATGGGGGGGCCCTGGGTCTGGATCGGTATCGGCATTTTCGGATTCAACATCCTGATGGATACCCTGACCAAAGGCATCCATACCCGGGGCGCCGCGGTCAACAAGCAGGGCCAGCCGGTCGGTTCGGCAGGCATCCTGAATCTGATGATGTATTTCCAGCTCGTCAGCTTCGTCGCGCTGCAGATCGCCGTGGTCTGGCGTATCTACCAGTACGTCGCCGGCGTGCCCATCGAGATGATGTCCTGGAACGGCTATGCCTATCAGAACGGCATCACCGGGCTTGAGCTGGTCGCGGTCGTCGTCGGCGCCGGCATGCATCAGGGTCTGGGCATCATGTTCGGTCACGAGCTGTCGCACACCAAGGGCATCGGCTTCCTGATCTCGCGCATGATGATGAGCCTGTCGGGATGCGCCGCATTCTGCTATGCGCACGTCTACAACCATCACCTTGAACTCGGCCGCGCCTGGCTCGGCCCCGAGGGCAACAAGATGATGGACGACACCGACCCGGCCACCGCGCCGCGTGGCCGCAGCCTGTATGCGCACTGGATCATCTCCACGATCGGCCAGTCCTACTTCGGCTACCGTACCGAGCAGCGCCGCCTGAAGCGCATGGGCAAGTCCTTCTTCTCGCTGTCCAACCGCTGGATCCGCGGCTACCTGATGAGTCTGCCCACCGTGGCCCTGTTCGGCGGCATCGGCTATCTGGCCGGTGGCGTCGACGGCGCGCTGCTTTCGCTGGGCTGCATGCTGCTGATCTGGGCGATTTCCACCTTCGAACTCGAAGCGCTCAACTATATGGAGCACTACGGCCTCATCCGCGTGAAAGGCCAGCCGATCGAGTATCGCCACTCGTGGGACAACGACAACGCCTTCACCAGCTGGGCCTTCATCGAGATCGGCCGTCAGGCGGATCACCACGACCGCGGCGAAACCCACTTCTGGGAACTGTCGAGCGTCGGTCAGCCGTCTTCGCCCGCAGGCAGCCCCAACGCGATGATGGGTTACTACACCGAGTTCGTCCTCGCGCTGATTCCGCCCATGTGGCACGCCGTGTACAAGAAGAAGCTCGCCATCTGGGACCGCGATTTCGCTTCGCCCGAAGAGCAGAAGATTGCGCGTGAAATCAACCGCAAGGTCGGCTACACGGTCGATCCGGAAACCGTTCGCGGCCGCAAGCTGGAAGTGAACTACGCATTCTGATGCGATAACGCCGGCCCGTGCGCGGGCCGGCACGATCGCGGCAGCCACTGCCGCAAGGAGACGAAAATGAGCGAAGCAGCAACCCCCACCCTGTACGAACGCCTCGGCAAGCGCCCCGGCATCGAGGCCATCGCGAAGGACATCTTCCATAACCATTCGAACAATCCGATCGTCAAGAACCGCTACGTCAACAGCGATCCGGACACCGTGATCCGCCTGGTGACGGAAATGTGCTGTGCCGGCTTCGGCGGTCCGGAAACCTACACCGGCCGCGACATGATCACGGCACACACCGGCATGAACATCAACGAAATCGAGTTCGTCGCAGTCTGCGACGACGTGCTGGCGGCGCTGGACAAGAACAGCGTCGGACAGAAGGAGAAGGACGAGATCCTCTGCATCCTCTATTCGCTGAAGAGCCAGATCGTCCACCTGTAAGCCCCTGCATCCGGGATGCCGGCCGGCATCCCGGATGCGACGAACAAGAGAAGAGAGGAGTGCCGTCGTGTTCGGTTTCTTTGCCCGCAAGGGCCCGTTCAAGGCGAGCGTCGCACCCTGCGGCGCCAGTTTCGAGGTCCGCGCCGGCGACAACCTGCTCAAGGCGGCGCTCGACAATGGTTTGCCCTGGCCGCACAACTGCCGCGTCGGCAGTTGCGGACAGTGCCGCTGCCGCCTGAAAAGCGGCAAGATCAAGGCACTCAACGATTTCAGCTACGTCCTGTCGGGCGAGGAGATGGACGACGGTGTCATCCTGGCCTGCCAGACCAGCCTGCGCAGCGATGTCGAGATCGAAGTCGTCATGGACCAGCCGCCCACGCAGCTGTCCCAGCCGAAAACGGTTGCCGGCACGATTGCCGACATGCACGCGCTCACCCACGACATCCTGGAAGTCCGCATCCAGCTCGATGAACCGCTGCCGCCCTACCTGGCCGGCCAGTATGCCGAGCTGACGGTGCCGGGCGTGATCGAGAAGCCGCGGTCGTATTCCTTTGCGGCTGCGCCGGACGCCGAGCAGCCCGGCCAGGTGCGCTTCTTCATCCGGCACGTGCCGGAGGGCGAAATGACCACCTGGCTGCATGCCGCCGACCGGCGCGGCCAGCGCGTGAGCGTGACGGGGCCCTACGGCTCGTTCTGGTTGCGGGAGTCGCCGGCGCCCATGATCTGCGTTGCGGGCGGCAGCGGCATGGCGCCCATCAAGGCGCTGCTGGAACAGGTTTCGCAACAGGGATTCCAGCGCAAGGTCACCTATGTGTTCGGTGCGCGGACGCAGGAGGATCTGTACTGCCTCGACGAGATGCATGCGATCAAGGCACGCGGCAACGGCCATTTCAATTTCATCCCGGTGCTGTCGCGCGAACCCGATGGCAGCGACTGGCCAGGCCTGCGCGGCAACTGCACCGACATCCTGTCGCCCGAAGCATTCGATCTGCCCAACAGCCATGCGTATCTGTGCGGACCGCCGGGCATGGTCGATGCCGCCATAGCCTGCCTGACCAAGGCGGGGGTATGCGAAGCGCATATCTTCTACGACAAGTTCCTGGACGCGTCGCATACGCCGTCGGGACGCAACTGATACGGCCGGAGGTGCATACGCGCACGTAAGCCATTGATTCGACGGAACTCGGGGCGGCAAGCCCTGCTGTTCCGGAATTTCCACGAAGTGTCACATGCCTGTGTCGGGTGTGTGACACTTTTCCCTGTCCGCCGGGCCCGTTCCGGCGGATTTCTCCGTGCAGCCGCCGCTCTGGCGGTCTCGCTGCCTGTGTATCGGCCATATTTCGGCGTGATTGCCATCCTGCCTCTTGGGCTGGAACGGATTGTGCTTTTCCCTCGAATTGTTTCGGTTTCGTGTGCCTTTCGAAGTCTCTTCCTCTCCGTACGCGAGCACCATGAGTCTATTTGGCTATCCGTCTGTCTGGGTGGTAGTGGCCGCCCTGGCGGGTCTGACCGGGCTGGTGGTCTACGTGACGCGCCTCAACTGGCGGCTCGAACATTCCAAGCGCGTACTGGAAAACGAGATATCCGAGCGCAGGCGGGCGGAGGAGCAGCTGGCGGACAAGGAAAATCGCCTGCGGCAGATCATCGCGTCGGAACCGGAATGCGTGAAGCTGCAGACGCTGGATGGCGTGCTGCTGGAAATGAATCCCGCCGGTCTGGCTCTGCTTGAAGCAAGCCGGGCCGGGGACATCATCGGTACCTCGGTTTACGACATGATCGCCCCCGAATTCCGCGACGCGTATCGCGACCTCACCCACCGTGTGTTCGCCGGCGAATCGGGCGTGATGGAATTCCAGATCGTCAGTCTGAAAGGGCGTCGCCGCTGGATGGAGACACATGCGGTGCCGCTGCGCGATGCGCGGGGCAGGGTGGTTTCCCTGCTCGGCATCACGCGCGACATCACGGCGCGCAAACATGCAGAGGACGAGGTGCGCCTGCATTACCGCGAACTGGCGCACGCCGCGAGAATCAACACGATGGGCGAGATGGCCTCGGGCCTCGCGCACGAGCTCAACCAGCCGCTTGCGGCAATCGCCAACTATTCGCGCGGCTGCCTGCATCGCATCCGGTCGGGGGGCGGCACGGTGGGCGATCTGACGCAGGCGATCGAACAGGTCTGCACCCAGGCCGAGCGCGCGGGCGACATCATCAAGAGCCTGCGGCGTTTCGTGAACAAGGAAGACAGTCCGCGTCTGCCGCAGGATCTGCACGCGATCATCCGCGAGACGCTGGTCATTGCCGCGCCCGAAATCAATATGCACGGCGTGGACGTGAAGCTCGATCTGGCGGAAACGATGCCCAGGGTGTATTGCAATGCGATCCAGATCGAGCAGGTGGTGCTGAATCTGGTCCGCAATGCGGTCGAGGCGATGGATGAAGTCGAGCCCGGCCAGCGAAACCTGGCCATCCGCACCTGGCATGCGGACGGCATCGCGACTGTCGAAGTCAGCGATACGGGGCCGGGTTTGCCGGGCGAAATGCGGAATCAGGTATTCGAGCCTTTCTTCACGACCAAGGCGGCAGGCATGGGCATGGGGCTGCCGATCTGCCGTTCGATCCTGGAAGCCCACGGAGGCACGTTGACGTTCGCCATGCAGGAAGACAGACCCGGTCTCGTGTTTCGTTTCACGCTCGGCCTGACCGGGGAGGCCTGGTAGATGACACAGCCTGGCCAGACGGTCTTTGTGGTCGACGACGATCAGGCGGCGCGCGAATCATTGCGCTGGCTGCTTGAATCGGTCGGGCATGCGGTGCAGTGTCATGCGTCGGCACAGGAGTTCCTGGCATCCTATGACGGCAGCCGGCCGGGGTGTCTCGTGCTCGACGTACGCATGCCCGGCATGAGCGGACTCGAACTGCAGAGCCACCTGCTCGAACGCGACTGGTGCCTGCCGGTGATCATCGTCACCGGACACGGCGATGTGCCCATGGCGGTACGTGCGATGAAGGCGGGCGCGGTCGATTTTCTGCAGAAGCCGTACAACGATCAGACACTGCTGGACCGCATCCAGCAGGCGCTCGATCTGTGTCAGCAGCGCCGGCTGAATCACGACGAGCTGATCCGCATCCAGGCGAACTATCGCCAGTTGACCCCGCGCGAGCGTGAAGTCGCGACGCTGGTGGTTGCCGGCAAATCGAACAAGGTGATTGCGGCCGAGCTGGGCCTCAGTCCGAAAACCATCGAAGTGCATCGCGCCAACGTCATGTTCAAGATGCAGACGCATTCCCTGTCGCAGCTGGTCCAGATGTGGATCCGGCTGGAGATGGCGCCGACCGGTGGCCTCCCGGGTTCGTCCGGTCCGGGCATCGCGGCCTGACGGCCGGGGAAAGCGCAAATATACGGTGGGATATTAGGGAAAGCCCTCGAAAACTTACCCGATCATCCGGCTTATCTTGTCGGCAGCGCAGGACTCTAATACGGGTGCGGACGCCATCGGGCGTCGTGCCCAACCCCAAGGAGAGAGAACATGTCGCAAGAATCAGTCAAGGCAGCCCTGATGAAATCCATCGCAGGCATCCAGGCCAGCGACGGCGCCGCCAAAGTGGTGTTTCGCGCTGAAACGCAGCTGGAAGAGGATGTCCGCTGCAGCGCAAAAGTCCGCAATTTTCCCACCATCATCGTGGATGAACCGCCCGAGCTGGGCGGTGCCGATGCAGGCGCCAATCCCGTCGAACTGCTGCTGGTGGCCCTGGGCGCGTGTCAGGAAATCATGTACAGCGCCTATGCATCGGTGATGGGGGTGCCGCTCAACGGCGTGAAGGTGAATCTGCGCGGCTATCTCGATCTGCGCGGCTTGTTCGGTCTGGATCCCGCCGTCCCGGCCGGATACCAGAAGATCATCTTCGAAACCGCGCTGGACAGCCCCGCCGATGCCGAAACGCTCAAGAAGCTGGTGCAGACCGTCGAGAGCCATTGTCCGGTGCTCGACACGCTGGTTCGGTCCATTGAAGTCAGCGGCCAGGTTTCCGTCAACGGAAAACCGGTGTCCATCGAGGCGGTGGCTGCCTGAACCCGTCATCGACGTGGCTTGCGACTGGCCGCCTCGCACGAGCGGGGCGGCCGCCCAGGCCCGGCCTGCCCGACGCCGGCACGCAAACCCAGACTGCCGGACGCCGTGGGCGCCATTTCCGCAACATCTCACAATTCATCCCGAATATGTCCGTCCTATACCCCGACGACCGGCTCTACCATCCCGATGCGCTCTGGCTTCAGATCCAGGCGAACGGCGAAGCGCTGGTCGGTATCAACCACTTTGCGCAGTCGAGCCTGGGCGAGGTGATGTTCATCGATCTGCCGCGTACCGGCGATGCGCTGAGTATCGGCGCATCGTTCGGCACGATCGAATCCACCAAAGTCGTGTCGGATCTCATCGCGCCGGCGAGCGGCAGCGTGCTCGAGATCAACCGGCAGGCGTGCGACGAGCCCGTGCTCGTCAATCGCGACCCCTACGGTACTGGCTGGCTGCTGCGCATCCGTCTGTCGTCGCCCGCCGAAATTCCGGATCTGTTCGACGCTGCGGGCTATATCGGCCACATCGGCCTCGAGGCAGCGTGACCTTACGCCGGCCGCGATAACAAACAACACAGGAGGAACGAATGGCTTACAGCACTCAGGAACTGGTCGGCCAGGCCAGAGCGGTCATTGCGGAATGGGATGTTCCCGCTGCCGTACAGGCATTGCAGGCCCGTCCGGGCATCGTGCTGCTCGACGTGCGCGAGCCCGCGGAATTCGGCGAGAGCCGCATCGGAAATGCCTGCAATATCCCGCGTGGTGTGCTCGAATTCAAGGTCGATCCGACCTACCCGGCATGCGAGAAAACCCTGCTCGACCGGAATCTCGAAATACTCGTTTACTGCAAGACGGGCGGGCGCAGCGCGCTTGCCGCGCACACGCTGCGGCTGCTCGGATACGACAAGGTCGCCTCGCTTGCCGGCGGCATCGACGCGTGGAAAAACGACGGCCAGGCGACGATGGTGCAGACGCCTGCCTGAGCGCCCGCATCCGGCAGGGGCGGGAGGCGATCAGTCCCGGTCGTACAGTTTCATGGCCAGTCCGCCGTGGGCGGCGGCGCCGCCCGCCCGGATGGCGGCGGCAATGAAAATGGCTTCGGCCACTTCGGCCCTGCTCGCGCCGGTGCGCTTGGCGGCGGCGACGTGGACGTCCATGCAGTAGACGCATTGCGTGGTATGGGCGACGGCCAGGGCGATCAGTTCACGATACTTGCGCGGGATGGCGCCGTCCTCGCGGGCGACGATCTGGTCCAGCGCCAGCCAGGCGTTGAACTCCGCCGGCGCTGCGGCCGACATGTCCTTGAGTCGTGCGAGATCGGAGGGGTCGTGATAGGCAATACTCATGTGGGGCTCCATGCGTAAAGATCGTTCTGATGATGGGCCGGAGAATCGCGGCATACCGCCATGCCCGGCCAGGCGGGGCACGATCGGTAACCGGTTCGCCGTTACTCAGCGCGCGGCATAAAAAAATGCGGGCCATAACGGCCCGCTAGAATTCAACGGGCTTGAGGAGAATAGGAGGACATGCCCGTCAAACTTGAACTCGACGTACCCGGCCAACCGAAATCGAACCGGGCAAGTCGCCGAATTGCCGGCCTTGCATACGGCAACCCGACAGGAATCATTGTCGTTTCTTTATTTGAAATGATCTATCCGGATTAATACTTATCGAATGCGTAAAAAATCCAGATTATGGGCGCCTGTCCGGCCTGGATAAGCCGATCAGGGTCATGCATCGAGCAAGGCATACCGGCGTTGGCCGGCATGCCCGGTGATTAACTGGCTTCGATTTTCAGCGCCTGGGCGGGGCAGGCGTCGACAACCTGCTGAACCCGCTCTGCACTGGCGTTTTCAGGCTGGATGACGAACTGTCCGTTTTCAACCTTGAAGACTTCGGGGAGCGTTTTCACGCAGTTCCCGCTGTGGCAGCAGGCTTTGTCGTTCCATACAACTTTCATGGTCTTTCCTCCTTATATGTCGAGAGTGTGGCGGAAGCCGCACAGGGCGGCGCCCTCCATATTCTTGGGCGTGGCAGAGGAGAAGGCCATTGGGGAAAGTACGCGGGAAGGCAGGGGGAACCGCGGTGCGCACGGCCGGTGAAGGCCCGCCCGGGAACGTTCAGGCTTCCGGATCGTACATGTCGTGCTTGATCGCGTGACGGTTGGCGATCAGTTCGTCAATCGACGGCTCGTCGTTGAGCGCCCGGAGGATGGCCTGTTTGGTCGCTTCGTAATTGGTCCGATAGAGATCCTTGTGATCGAGATTGGGATCGGTCGCGCAGCGCGGATCGATCCAGACCAGGCTGACGATGCACAGATCGTTGACCTGGTCGCGCGGCAGGATGCCCTCGATCACGCAATCGAGCACGGCGTCCGCCGTGGCGGACTGTACCGTGCCGCCGAACAGATCCACGTAGGCCATGGATTTCATCGTCACCTTGGGCACCATCAGGGTGGCGGGGCGGACCTGCTGGTTGCAGGCACGAATGGCGAACATCCGGGTGTGGCCGGCGGTCTGGCCCATCATGTTGGCGAAGGCGTGGCCGACCGGGCCGTCGACGCTGCCGATCAGGATTTCCGGCATCGCGTCGGTGTACTGGCCCTCGCGGGCGAGAACGGTGGCTTCGCCGGATTTGAAAACGATCTTGTTCATGCGGGTTTCCTTTCGGATGGACGAAAAACGGGTACGGAAAACCGCCGGCCTGCGGGTGCGCAAGGGTCGGCGGCGAAAGTGTGGACGGCGCGCGTGCGGCGGGTCAAACGAAAGCCGGCTTCCGGGCAATATGCCGGAAGCCGGAGAGGGCCCACGATCAGTCAGGCCGGCTGGCGGGTTGGCGCCACAGCGTGCAGCGCGTTGCATTTACGTCATGGGCGGCTGTCTCCGATGCTTTCCATGTAATGGTCGCTGGCGTCCTGTTTCACGATCGGATAGTTCTCCCTGGCCTTGCGCGCATCGGCGGTGAGCTGTTCGATGTTATCGCCGGTCAGCGTCTTGAGAAAGGCGACAAGATCGGTCTTTTCCGCCTGCGTCAGGTTTAGGGGGACGATTAGAGGTGTCTTGTCGGGGTTGTCGATTCCGCCCTTGTTGTAGAAATCGACGACGGTCTCCAGCGTGGGGAAGCCGCCATCGTGCATATAGGGCGCGGTGATGGCAACGTTGCGCAGGGAAGGCGTCTTGTAGGCCCAGCGGTCCTTGGGATCGAGCGTGACTTCGTAGCGTCCCACGTCGGGCAGCGGTTTTTCGAAGGGGTCCAGATGCTGGCTGCCGACCTCGACGAATTCGCCCGGTGCGACCTGCACCCTGTAGCTGGCCTTCTCGGGCGCCATGCTCCGCAGCCAGCCGTGTCCGGTGTTGTAGAACTTGTGGTCGGTGAAGAGTGCATATTTCTCGCCGACCGTGTGGCAGACGATGCATCGCGCCTTGCCGCGGAACACTTCGAATCCGCGCCGTTCGCCGGCATTGAGCGCGTTCTTCTCGCCGCCGTAGTACCAGCGGTCGAAGCGCGAGTTGCCGGATATCATGGAGCGCTGATAGCTGGCCAGGGCGAAGCCGAGGCGCTGGGCTGTGGCTTCGCCACCGAACGTGGCCTCGAAACGCCCCTTGTATTCGGGCAGCATCTTCACCTTTTCGACCACATAGCCGACAGAGGGCATGTCCATCTCGTTCTTCGCGAGGAGCGGTGACCATATCTGGTCTTCGAGGTGGAGTTCGCGGCCTTCATGGAAGAGGCTGCGCTGGTAGCCGACGTTGATGATGGTGGGGGAATTCCGCCGCAGGCTGCGGCCCTGCAGGCCGATCGCCGTGCCGAGCTCGTGCGAGGTGAACGCCTGTTCGGGCACATGGCACATGGCGCACGACATGACGTTGTTGTGCGACAGGCGGCGATCCATGAAGAGCTGGCGGCCCAGGTCGATTTTTTCCTGGGTCAGCGGGTTGTCCGCAGGGATGTATATGGGAGGCAGGCCCAGCGGGGGCGTCAGATTAACGGGAGTGCCCGACGAAATGGCGAGCGGGGGCAGCAGACTCGCGGCTGCGAGTCCGATCAAAAGAGTGTTCTTCATTTCAGTCTTGCGCCGTCTTCGAGGAGGAGAGTCAAAATGTCGTTGTAGGCGACATCCGGATTCAAGTACGAGGCAGTGTAAATCTCCCGCACGTACTTGTCTCGGTCGATCAGGAACACCTTCAGTACATGACTCATCGTTCCCACCGATTTTCCGGTCTTGGGATCAAGGTCGATATACACGTCCTGTCGATAGGCATCGAGAATAGGGATCAGTTCCCGCAGCGATGCGGTCGTCAGGAAATCCCATTGGACGCCATGCGCTGCGGTCACATTGTCGCCTGCGTAGAGCTTGAGCATGGCAGGCGTATCCCGCTCGGGATCGAACGAGAGACTGACGAGGCGCAGCTTGTTTGCGAGCTGTGGTTGCTCGCGTTCCAGCCGGCTCTTGATTTGATGGAAAACGGCGTAAGCGTACGGGCAGCCGTTGGGGTCGGCGCAGCTTGAGTAAATGAAGGAAAGCAGTGTGAGTTTATCGCCGCCGAAGAAATCGGTCAGCGCGCGGGCTTTGCCATCGGTGTCAAGCACCTTGCCGTCAGCCGCACGTTTGATTCTGTTGAGCGTGTAGGTGCCCGGCAGATTGATGTCGTAATTGAAGACCAATTCCCCGTTTGAATCAGGGTCCTTGATCGGGACGTCGGCTGCATGGGCGGATGAAAGGGCCCAGCCGGCGGAAAGCGAAATCAGGAGGGATAGGAGCGAAATGGGAAACCCCCACCCCCGCGAGGGGGGGGGGAGTGCCCGTATCACGATATTGGCACTCAGATAGGACATGACAGCCTCGGCTTTACTTGGCCTGACGATCGGTCAGTGCAACTTTGTCGAGCGTATCCAGACCGTCAAGCTTGGCTTGAAGCGGCTGGAGCTGTTTCAGGTTGATGGCCTGGAACTTCATGTGGTGGGCGCGGCCGAGCTTTTCCTTGTAGAAGTCGATCGAGAAGGCCTCCTTGAGCTGCTTGCCGTCCCAGTTGTACATCTTCAGGACCTGCTCGTCGTCCTTGCCCTTCTTGTCCCAGTTGCCGAGCAGCGAGGTCGTGAAGTACACGCGCTTGCCGTCGAAGGATTGCGACACCATGTTGACCTGCGAAGCGATCTTCTTCTTGTAGGTCATCTTCGGCTTCATGGGGTCGGAGAAGTCCCAGTACTGGGCTACGCCGTCCAGGAAGGTGTTGACCCACAGGCCTTTGCCGTCGCGGGAGAGCGAAATGTCGACAGGCAGGGCGATCGGGCTGTCGGTCTTGAGGGTGGCGACATCATAGGCTTGCCATTCCTTGTTGGCGTCCTCCTTGATGACCCACAGCTTGCCGGTCAGGGCGGTGGCCGTGACGGCCCAGTTGTCGCCCTTCTTCAGCGACCAGCGAATTTCCAGCGGCGCACCGGGCACCTCGAACACTTTCTTGGGCTGCAGGGTCTTGGCATCCCAGATCGCCATGGTGTTGCCGAAGTGCTTCATTGCCTCGGGGTCTTTCACCAGCTTGCCCATGTCCATCATGTAGTTGTTCCAGCCGGTGAAGCTGGAAGTCAGCAGCACGTTCTGCTGGGGATTGATGCCGAGGTCGTAGCCGTAGCCGTCCGCCATGACGCCGTTGCTCATCTTGCCGGTCGGCATGTCGTACGTCTTCACCAGATCGCCTTCGTTGTTGTAGACGGCCAGGCCGGTCCGTCCGCCATGGTCCTTGGTGTTCGACAGCGCCTGGATCAGCATGCGGCCGGGCAGGGCGTAGAAGGTGTGCGGGCCGACGAAACCGGTTTTCTCGGCGAAGTCGGTGATCGTCTTGACCAGCTTGGGCTTGGCCGGGTTGCTGTGGATATCGAAGATGAAGATCTTGTTGGAGTCGAGCGCACCCGCCCACATGTAGCGGCGGTCGTCGGTGAAGCCCATGTGGTGGGCCTCGCCGCGGTCACCCACGGAGAGCGTGGCGATGACTTTGCCGAAGTGCTTGGACTTGGGGTTCACGTCGACGGTGACGAGCTTGTCGGAGCCGTCGCCCATGCCTTCCACGCCCAGGGTCCACACATAGACCAGGTCTTCCTGGCCCTTGATCAGCGGGGTGTAGGGCGAGTTGCAGGTTTCGTCGGCATGCGTGGCCGCAGGCAGCATGCCCAGCCCCAGAACCATGGTGGCGGAAACGGCCGCCGCCAGAGCTTTCATAGAAAAGCGATCATTGCCTTTTGTCATCTTTCAGTCTCCTTTGTAAACACATCCATGAGTGAATTCGAGCAGGGGCTTGCTTCGTAGAGCCGGGGCATGGACGGCATCAAGCAAAGCTGCTGACAAAACCTGTCAGCAAGCTCCATGCCACTAAAGATAGGTTATTTGAATCAAATAGATATCAGTATTACTACGGGTTTTCCCCGAACACTGCGTGTGACAGACTGAATTGCCGTGACGTGACAAATTGTCGCGGATACGGACAACCGGCGACCGCGCGTGCGTGTGACAGAGTGTCACGTCGCGGAGGCGCCGGCCGACGATATTCCCGGCGAAGCGCATGTTTCTAAGCGACTGTTTCGTATCGAAGATATCGGACTTTCCTCCGAAGGGCCCGGCCTGGCATGTCCGTTGCTAACAAACATTGAATCCCAGTCAGGTATCACCCATGCATCCGGAATCCCCTCCCGTCCCCACCCAGGCCGATCTGCTGCCTGCCCTGCATCGCATGCAGGCGCAGTTCGGTTACATCCCCGATCAGGCCGTGGCCGAGCTGGCGCGCACGTACAACGTGTCGCGCGCCGAAGTCGAAGGCGTGATCGGCTTTTACCACGATTTTCGGCGCGCGCCGCCCGGACGGCGGCGCCTGCAGGTGTGCTGCGCCGAATCCTGTCAGGCCATGGGCGCGGACGCGCTGACCGCACATGCGCAGACGCGTCTCGGCGTCGGCCTGGGCGAAACCGCCGCCGACGGCAGCGTCACGCTGGAAGCGGTGTATTGCCTGGGCAACTGTGCGTGTTCGCCGGCGGTGATGCTGGACGGTCGCGTGCACGGCCGTGTCGATGCCGAGCGGCTCGATGCGCTGCTGGCGGAAGGGGGTGAGGCGTGAGCGTGCGTATTTTTGTGCCGCGCGATTCCGGCGCCGCCTCGGTTGGCGTCGAAACCGTGTGCCGCGCCATCGTGGACGAGGCGGCGCGGCGCGGGCTTGCCGTGGACGTCGTGCGCAACGGTTCGCGTGGCCTTTACTGGCTGGAGCCGCTCATCGAAATCGAAGTGGCCGGACAGCGCATCGCCTATGGTCCGGTCGCCCCCGGCGATGTGCCGGGGCTGTTCGATGCGGGCTGGCTGGACGGCGGCGCCCACGCGCTCTGCCATGGGCCGAGCGAAGAGATGCCCTATCTGAAGAAGCAGACGCGGCTGACCTTCGCGCGCATGGGCCGCGGCGATCCCCTGGCCTTCGACGACTACCGCGCCGGCGGCGGACTGGCCGGGCTGCAGCGCGCGCTGTCCCTGTCGCCCGCCGAGATCGTGGCCGAGATCGATGCCTCGGGTCTGCGCGGGCGCGGCGGCGCAGGGTTCCCGACCGCGATCAAGTGGCGCACCGTGATGAACGCGGGCGATGGGCAGAAATACATCGTCTGCAATGCCGACGAAGGCGATTCCGGCACGTTCTCCGATCGCATGCTGATGGAGGGCGATCCGTTCTGCCTGATCGAGGGCATGGTCATCGCCGGCCTTGCCGTGGGAGCGGACACGGGCTATATCTACCTGCGTTCCGAATACCCGGATGCCTGGGAGATCCTGGAGAACGCAATCGTCATCGCCAACCGCGAAGGCCTGCTGGGCGACGATCTGCTGGGGTCGGGCAAACGTTTCGAACTGAATCTCTTCAAGGGCGCGGGGGCCTATGTGTGCGGCGAGGAGACCTCGTTGCTTGAAAGCATCGAGGGCAAGCGCGGCCTGGTGCGCGCCAAGCCGCCGCTGCCTGCGCTGCAGGGATTGTTCGGCCTGCCCACGGTGGTGAACAACGTCATCACGCTGGGCAGCGTGCCCTGGATTCTGGCGAACGGCGGCGCGGCCTATCAGGCGCATGGCATGAACCGGTCGCGCGGCACGTTGCCGTTCCAGCTCGCGGGCAATCTCAAGTGCACGGGCCTGGTCGAGGCGCCGTTCGGCGTGACGCTGCGCGAACTGCTGTACGACTACGGCGGGGGTTCGGCCAGCGGCCGGCCTCTCCGCGCCGTGCAGGTCGGCGGCCCGCTGGGCGCTTTCGTGCCGGCGGCCGATTTCGATCTGCCGCTCGATTACGAAGCCTTCGCGGCGGCCGGCGCGACCGTGGGGCACGGCGGCATCGTCGCCTTCGACGACACGGTCGACATGGCGAAGATGGCGCGCTACGCCATGCATTTTTGTGCGGTCGAATCCTGCGGCAAGTGCACGCCCTGCCGGGTCGGCTCGGTGCGCGGGGTCGAGCTGCTCGACGCCATGCTGGAGACCCGGTCCGGCCGTACCAACGACGACACTTTATTGCGCGACCTCTGTCAGACCATGCTCGAAGGTTCGCTTTGCGCCATGGGCGGCATGACACCGTATCCGGTCCTGTCCGCGCTCAATCACTATCCGGAAGATTTCGGCCTTGCGCCGAAGCGAGAGGAGAAAGCCGCATGAGCCTGCATTGCCATCACGACCGGGGCACGCCGGCCCGCGTGTCCACCGAACGCGTCACCCTCAGCATCGACGGCATGTCGGTCACCGTACCGGCCGGCACGTCGATCCTGCACGCCGCCGCCGAGGCGGGCGTCAACATTCCCAAGCTGTGCGCCACCGAATCCCTGGAGGCCTTCGGTTCCTGCCGCCTCTGCGTGGTCCAGGTGAAGAACCGCCGCGGCTATCCGGCCTCGTGCACGACGCTGGTGGAAGAGGGCATGGAAGTCACCACCGAGAACGATGCGTTGTTCCGTCTGCGCCGCGGCGTCATGGAACTCTACATTTCCGACCACCCGCTCGACTGCCTGACCTGTTCGGCCAACGGCAACTGCGAACTGCAGGACATGGCCGGCCGCGTCGGGCTGCGCGAAGTGCGCTACGCCGACGGCCACAACCACCTCGCAGAGACGGCCGACGCTTCCAACCCCTATTTCAACTACGACCCGGCAAAGTGCATCGTCTGCTCGCGCTGCGTGCGCGCCTGCGGCGAAGTCCAGGGCACCTTTGCGCTGACGACCACCGAACGCGGCTTCGACAGCCGCATCGCGGCGGCCGGCGGTACGGATTTCCTGTCGTCCGAGTGCGTGTCCTGCGGCGCCTGCGTGGCGGCCTGTCCGACTGCGGCACTGATGGAAAAATCGGTGATCGAGCTGGGCCAGCCGCAGCGCAGCGTGACCACCACCTGCGCCTACTGCGGCGTGGGCTGTTCGCTGAACGCCGAACTGCAGGGTGAGAAACTCGTCCGCATGGTGCCCGACCCGAGCGGCGGCGCCAACCATGGCCACGCCTGCGTCAAGGGCCGCTTTGCCTGGGGGTACGCCACCCACGCCGACCGCATCACCACACCGATGATCCGCAAGTCGATCCGCGACCCCTGGCAGGCCGTCAGCTGGGAGGAGGCGATCGCGCACACGGCTGCCGAATTCCGCCGTCTGCAGGAGAAGCACGGCGCCGAATCCATTGGCTCGATCACCTCGTCGCGCTGCACCAACGAAGAAACCTTCCTCGTGCAGAAACTGACCCGCGCGGCCTTCGGCGTGAACAACGTCGACACCTGCGCGCGCGTCTGCCATTCGCCGACCGGCTACGGCCTCAAGCAGACGCTGGGCGAATCCGCGGGCACGCAGGATTTCGATTCGGTGATGCAGGCCGATGTGATCCTGCTGATCGGCGCGAATCCGACCGACGGCCATCCAGTATTCGGCTCGCGCATGAAACAGCGCCTGCGTCAGGGCGCCAAACTGATCGTCGCCGATCCGCGCGCCATCGATCTTGTCGATACCCCGCACGTGCGCGCCGCACACCATCTGAAACTGCGCCCCGGCACGAACGTGGCGCTGATCAATGCGCTGGCGCATGTGGTGGTGAGCGAGGGGCTGGTCGACGAAGCCTTCGTCGCCCTGCGCTGCGAGCCGGAAGCCTTCGCCAAATGGCGTACCTTCATCGCCGACACGCGCCATTCGCCCGAGGCGACCGAGTCGGTCACCGGCGTGCCGGCGGCCGAAATGCGCGCGGCGGCCCGGCTCTACGCCACCACCGGCAACGGTGCGATCTACTACGGCCTGGGCGTCACCGAGCACAGCCAGGGCTCCACCATGGTCATCGGCATCGCCAATCTGGCGATGGCCACCGGCAACATCGGCCGGCCCGGCGTTGGCGTCAATCCGCTGCGCGGCCAGAACAACGTGCAGGGATCCTGCGACATGGGGTCCTTCCCGCACGAGCTGCCGGGCTATCGCCACGTGTCGGACGCCGCCACGCGTTCGCTGTTCGAGTCGATCTGGGGTGTGCCGCTGTCCGACGAGCCGGGCCTGCGCATTCCCAACATGTTCGATGCGGCGATCTCGGGCAGTTTCAAGGGCCTGTACGTCCAGGGCGAGGATATCGCGCAGTCGGATCCGAACACGCATCACGTGACCGCCGCGCTGGAGTCGCTCGAGTGCCTGGTGGTGCAGGATCTGTTCCTGAACGAAACCGCCAAGTTCGCGCACGTCTTTCTGCCCGGCGCGTCCTTCCTGGAGAAGGACGGGACCTTCACCAACGCGGAACGCCGCATTTCGCGCGTGCGCAAGGTGATGCGGCCGCTCGCCGAGTATGCCGACTGGGAAGTGACGCAGATGCTGTCCAATGCGCTCGGTTATCCGATGAACTACCGCCATCCGTCCGAAATCATGGACGAGATCGCGCGCCTCATGCCCACCTTCCACGGCGTCAGCTACGAGAAGCTCGACCGCCTGGGCAGCGTCCAGTGGCCGTGCAACGAGACGCATCCCGAAGGCACGCCCACCATGCACATCGATGAATTCGTGCGTGGCAAGGGACGCTTCATGCTGACCGAATACGTGGCCACCGAGGAACGCGTCAATCGCCGCTTCCCGCTGCTGCTGACCACCGGCCGCATCCTGTCGCAGTACAACGTCGGCGCGCAGACGCGGCGGACCGCCAATACCGTCTGGCATCCCGAGGATATCCTCGAGCTGCATCCGGTGGATGCGGAAGATCGCGGTATCCGCGAAGGCGACTGGGTCGGCGTGCAAAGCCGTGCCGGCGAGACCGTGCTGCGCGCGAAAATCAGCGAGCGCATGCAGCCGGGTGTGGTCTATACGACCTTCCACTGGCCGGGTTCGGGCGCCAACGTGGTGACCACGGAAAATTCCGACTGGGCGACCAACTGTCCAGAATACAAGGTGACGGCGGTACAGATCACGCGCGTCGAACAGCCTTCCGTGTGGCAGAAGCAGTTTGAGCGTTTCAGCGAGGAACAGATGAGCCTGCTGAAGGCGAGTACCGAAGCGAAACCGGCGCATGCGTCCGTGTGATCTGCCCCGGCAGGCCTTGACGCTGCCCGCACCGCTTATCGAAACCGCCGCCAGCGGCACACAGGGCGTGCGCATGGATATCGTGCCGGAGGAAGTGCCGGTTGCGCTGGCCTACAACGGCATCACGCATGCCGTCATGCTGGCGAGCCCTGCGGATCTGGCGGATTTCGGTCTCGGTTTCAGCCTGAGCGAAGGCATCCTCCAGCGTGCCGACGAATTGTTCGATCTGGAGGTGGAATCCGGCGAACAGGGCGTGGTCGTGCAGATGCGCATCGCCGGCGACAGGTTCGCCGGCCTGAAGGCTCGGCGCAGGACCCTGGCCGGGCGCACCGGCTGCGGCCTGTGCGGGGTCGATAGTCTGGATCAGGTCGCGCGGCCGGTGCCGATGCTGCCGCCGGAACCGCACATCCCTGCCGCTGCGCTGCGCTGGGCGCTGGACCAGCTGCACGTCCGCCAGCCGCTGCATGCGCGTACCGGTGGTGTACACGCCGCCGCCTGGGCCGACGCGAGCGGCGCCCTGCATCTCGTCCGCGAGGACGTGGGCCGCCACAACGCGCTCGACAAGCTGATCGGCGCGCTCGCCTGCGAACGGCGCGACCCGACGGCGGGCTTTGCCGTCGTCACCAGCCGCGCCAGTTTCGAAATGGTGCAAAAGGCGGCCAGTGTCGGCATCCCCATGCTGGCCGCCGTTTCCGCACCGACCGGCTACGCCATCCGCCTCGCACAGACCTGCGGACTCACGCTCGCGGCATTCGTACGCGGCACACGCTATACCCTGTACGCGCATCCCGAGCGCCTTATCGGCCAGACAGACGACAACGCAACACCATGAACATCGAGCATCTCATTCACATGGCCAACCAGATCGGCAGCTATTTCGCCGCCGAACCCGATCCCGCCGACGCGCGCGCCGGTATCGCCGATCACATTGCGCGCTTCTGGGAAAAGCGCATGCGGCAGAGCCTCTATGCCGGACTCGACAGCGGCGAGGCATCCGCTCTTGCGCCGCTGGTCAGCGAAGCACTGGCGGAGCATCGTGAACGTCTGCTGGGCCGCGCGGCGTGAGCCACGCCTTCGTCGCCCTGGGGGGCAATCTCGACCGCCCCGCCGCCCGGCTGATGCGTGTCATCGGCGAGCTGGACGATCTGCCGCGCACGCGGCTGCTACGTGCATCCTCGCTCTATCGAACCGCGCCGGTCGGCTACGACGATCAGCCGGACTTCATCAATGCGGTGGCGCTGGTCGATACGATGCTGACGCCCGAGGCGCTGATGGCCGAGCTGCTCGCCAGCGAGACGCGCCACGGCCGCGTGCGCGAGCAGCGCAACGGCCCGCGCACGCTCGATCTCGATCTGTTGCTGTATCAGGACCGCATGCTCGACGATCACTTCGTGACCCTGCCGCATCCGCGCATGCACGTCCGGCCTTTTGTGCTCGTTCCGCTGCTGGAAATCGCACCCGACAGCATCGTGCCCGGTCACGGTCCGGTGCGTGCGTTGCTGGCGCTGTGTCCGGACATCGCGGATGTGCGCCGCATCGAGCATCCCGTGTTCGACTGGGGGCTGCATACGCTGCGTACGCTGGGCAAGGGGATGATCGGTCCGGCGGCGGCCACCGCCTGAACGCATCCGCCGCACATAAAAAACGCCGCTCGATGAGCGGCGTTTTTTATGGGTGGTGCCGGCAATAGGAGTCGAACCTACGACCTTCGCATTACGAATGCGCTGCTCTACCAACTGAGCTATGCCGGCGAAAAGGCCCGCGCATTATAGCGAATTCATCCGGCGGCGCGCAGGCGCTCCACGGTTCGTTCACGACCGATCAGTTCCAGCGTGGCGTCGATGGCGGGCGTCTGCGTTTCGCCGGTGACGAGCACGCGCACGGGCATGGCGAGTTTCGGCATCTTCAGGCCGTGGGCGGCGAGGGTTTCCTTGAAGGCGGCGGAAATCGCGGCGCGGTCCCAGGCAACGGATTCGAGCCTGGTGGTGAGTTCGGCCAGCGCCGGCAACACCTCGGTGGTGACGTGCTGCGCCAGCAGTTCGGGCGTGGGGTGCAGGGTGCGGTAGAAGAGAGTGGCGGCGTCGGCCAGTTCCACGATGGTCGCAGCCCGCTCCTTCACCAGCGCGACGACGGCGGCGGGCGCGGGGCCGTCGTCCGGGTTCGCGCCGTTGCGCAGCAGGAAGGGGCGCATCAGTTCGGCCAGGCGGGCGTCGTCGGCGGCCTTGATGTACTGCTGGTTGAGCCAGCGCAGCTTTTCGGTGTTGAACTGCGCGGCCGAGGGCGTGATGCGGTCGAGGTCGAACCACTGCACGAACTGCTCGCGGCTGAAGATTTCGGCGTCGCCGTGCGACCAGCCGAGCCGCGCGAGGTAGTTGATCACCGCCTCGGGCAGGTAGCCATCCTCGAAATACTGCATCACCGACACGGCGCCGTGGCGTTTGGACAGCTTGGTGCCATCGTCGCCGAGGATCATCGACAGGTGCGCGTACTGCGGCACCTCGGCGCCCAGCGCCTTGAGGATGTTGATCTGGCGCGGCGTGTTGTTGACGTGGTCGTCGCCGCGGATGACGTGGGTGATCCGCATGTCCCAGTCGTCCACCACCACGCAGAAGTTGTAGGTGGGCGTGCCGTCGGCGCGCGCGATGACGAGGTCGTCCAGTTCCGCGTTGGCGAATTCGATGGTGCCCTTGACCAGATCCTTCCACGCCACGCTGCCTTCGGCGGGATTGCGGAAGCGGATCACGGGTGACACGCCGGCTGGCGGCTCGGGCAGGGTCTTGCCTGCCTCCGGGCGCCAGCGGCCGTCGTAGCGCGGCTTTTCGCCGGCGGCGCGCTGGGCTTCGCGCAGCGTGTCGAGCTCTTCCGGCGCCATGTAGCAGCGGTAGGCCAGGTCCTTGTCCAGCATCTCCGCGATCACCTGTTTGTAGCGGTCCATGCGCTGCATCTGGTAGAACGGGCCTTCGTCGTGGGCCAGATCGAGCCAGGCCATGCCGTCGAGGATGGCCTGCACTGCCTCGGGCGTGGAGCGTGCCACGTCGGTGTCCTCGATGCGCAGGATGAACTGCCCGCCGTGATGCCGTGCAAAGGCCCACGAGAAGAGTGCGGTGCGCGCGCCGCCAATGTGCAGGTAACCGGTGGGCGAGGGAGCGAAGCGGGTGCGGATCATGGCGGCGGTGCGAAAAAAAGCGGCCATTTTACCTGCCTGCATCCCGACGCGTCGCCAAATTGACCTTGGCCGCCGGGTTGTGGTTTAATTCGCGCCGCTTCGGGGCAGTTAGCTCAGCGGTAGAGCATCGCCTTCACACGGCGGGGGTCACAGGTTCAAACCCTGTACTGCCCACCACCCGAACACTTCCGTCTGGCCATTCCGGCCAGACCGCCCGCTTCCACCAATCGATGCGGGCTTCCCTGACGATCTCGCGATCCTCACTTCGTCTGCCTCGATTGGTGTTGCCACAAACGCAACGGGCCGTCGCAGGAACCCATATGACTATTGAAACGACCCCGGCCGCCCCGGCTTTCACCGAGCTCGGCTTGGCCGAACCCATTCTGCGTGCCGTCGCCGACACCGGCTACACCACGCCCACTCCCATCCAGGCGCAGGCAATTCCGCAGGTGCTCGCCGGTGGCGACCTGCTCGCCGCCGCGCAAACCGGCACCGGCAAGACCGCCGGCTTCACCCTGCCGATCCTGCATCATCTTTCCACCCGAGCCGTGCCCGCCAAACCCGGCCACCCCCGCTGCCTCATCCTGGTGCCCACGCGCGAACTCGCCGCGCAGGTCGAGGAATCGGTGAAAACCTACGGCAAGTACCTCTCGCTCACATCGATGGTGATGTTCGGCGGCGTCAACATCAATCCGCAGTTCAAGGCGCTGAAATCGCACGTCGATATCCTCGTCGCTACGCCCGGCCGTCTGCTCGACCATCTGGGCCAGAAGACGGTGGACCTCTCCGGCGTCGAGATCCTGGTGCTCGACGAGGCCGACCGCATGCTGGATATGGGCTTCATCCGCGACATCAAGAAGGTGCTCGCGGTGCTGCCGAAGCAGCGCCAGAACCTGCTGTTCTCCGCAACCTTCTCCGACGACATCCGCGCGCTGGCCCACGGCCTGCTGCACAATCCGAAGAGCGTGGAAGTTGCGCGCCGCAATACCACGGTGGAAGTTGTCGAACAGTCCATGCACCGCGTGCCGCAGGGCCACAAGCGCGACCTGCTGGTGCATCTGGTGCGCAAGAACGACTGGCAGCAGGTGCTCGTCTTCACCCGCACCAAGCACGGCGCCAACCGCCTGGCCGAAAAGCTCGTCAAGGAAGGCATCACCGCCGCCGCCATCCACGGCAACAAAAGCCAGTCGGCGCGCACCAAGGCGCTGGCGAACTTCAAGGACGGCAGCGTGCGCGTACTCGTCGCCACCGATATCGCCGCGCGCGGAATCGACATCGACCAGCTGCCGCAGGTGGTCAACTTCGAGCTGCCCAACGTGCCCGAGGATTACGTCCATCGTATCGGCCGTACCGGCCGCGCAGGCGCAACGGGGTCCGCGCTGTCGCTGGTGGACGACGAAGAAATGGGCTACCTGCGCGACATCGAGAAGCTCATCAAGCGCAGCGTCGTGCGCGTGGAAGTCGACCGCGACTTCGTGCCGCCCGCACGGCCCGAGCCGACCGGGGACGACCGTCCGCCGCGCCCGCCGCAAGGGCGCGGCGGACCGCGTCAGGGACAGGGGCAACGTCAGGGCCAAACCCAGCGCCAGGGACAGGGCAGGCCGGGTGAGCCGCGCGCAGCCGGTCGCCTCGGCCAGCCCGGCGGCAACCGCAATGCGTCGGCCCAGACGCCCGCGGGCCGTTCTGTGCAGGGCAAGCCCGCGCCCAAGCCCGGCCCGCAAGCCGCCGCACATCCGAAAAAACCGCGCCCGCAGGCGGCGCTGTTTTCTTCCAAGCCGGGGTCGCGCGGGCACTGAGGCAGCGGCCCGCGCGGTCGCTTACTTCATGTATTTGTCGAAGTAGGCGATGACTTTTTCCGGGTGACGACCGAAGTGGTTGTACCCGTCCCGGAAGCGCTTTTTGGTGTGCTCGATCCAGAACAGTTCCTTGTCCTCGCTGCCGAGTAGGTCGAAGGTCTGCTGCGCATCCTCCGGATTGCGCGTCCATTCGTCTTCCAGAACCTGGATCATGAGCGTGGGCATCTTCACGCTCGGGGCCCACAGATGCGGCGTCATTTCCGCCGCGACGAACGCGCCCATCTTGAGCAGTTCGAAGTCGATCAATTCCTGATATTGCGACACGCCATACAGTTCGGTGAACGCATCGTAGATCGCCGCCATCGACACGACCATCGGGCTGACCATGCAGCGCACGTTCTCGAACAACTCGGGCCGGCGGTGGATGGCGTGATATTGCGAGTTGCCGCCCATGCACTGGCTGTAGAGCGCGACCTTCATCTTTGAAAACCGGGGGTGGCTGTCGACGAATTGCTTGACGCCGACGCAGTCGCGCTATTCCCACTGGCCGATGCCGGACAGGCCGCCGTTGGCTGCGGCGCTGTTGCCGTGATTGCGGATGTCGTAGGTCAGCACGTTGTAGCCCGCGTCGGTCAGGTGTTTGTACTGGAGTACGAAATCGATCTCGACAGCGTCGTATGCGCTCCAGGGTTCGCCCAGATGCCCGGGAAACCCGGCACGGCACATCGGCAGCGCGTGGTTGAAAATGATGAGCTTGTCGCTTTCGCCGCCCTTGGCCGGGATGTACCAGGCCTCCAGCGGCGTACCGTCGTCGGACGGGATGACCAGATCGTGCCAGCCGGTCATGCCGTAGTCATCCGGGGTCTTGAACAGCACGCTGCGCAGCGGCCGGACGATGTTGGCCAGAAATTTGACCTTGGCGTGGTCTTCGTCGGAAATGGCCTTGAGTTGCTCAAGCGCCTTGTCCATTCTTTCCCTGGGCATTCTGCTCATGCTTGCGTCTCCTGTGGGTTGGCGGGTGGACGGTTTGGTGAACACGCGTAGGCCGAATACTAGGTAGCCCATTGCAAACCTGTAAGCCCGTTAAATTAATCACAGTGCTTAGTGTGGATTTACAATGGCCCGATGGAACCTTCCTTGCTCCCGTCGCTTGCCTGGTTTGTGCGTGTGGCCCATCACCACAGCTTTACCAAGGCTGCGGCCGAAATGGGCGTGACGCGGGCGGCCCTGTCGCAGAATCTCAAGTCGCTTGAGCGGCGGTTGAACGTCAGGCTGCTCTACCGCACCACGCGCGACATGTCGCTGACCGAAGCCGGGCAGCGGCTGTTCGATTCGCTGCAACCCGCACTCGGGCTCATTGAGCAGGCCATGCGCGGAGTCAACGAGGCCGGCGCGGAGCCCTCGGGTTTGCTACGGATCAACACCGCTCGCATCGCCGCCAAGACACTGATCGAGCCGTATCTCGGCGAATTCCTCGGGCGTTACCCTAGGCTGCGACTGGAACTGGTGATGGACGACGGGCTCTCGAACATTATCGCCGACGGCTGCGATGCCGGCATCCGCATTGGCGAGAGCCTTGCGCCGCACATGATCGCCGTGCCGATCACGCCCATGCTGGAAATGGCCGTGGTCGGCAGCCCCGACTACTTCGCGCGGCATGGCCGACCCGATACGCCCGCCGATCTCGCGAGGCACGACTGCCTGAATTACCGGTTCACCACGGGCGGCGCGATCCATCAATGGGAATTCTCCGCGCCGGACGTCGAGGGGCACGATTTCACGGTCGCACCCCAGGGCCGTTTCATCACCAACGACGACGACGGCATGATCCGCGCCGCCTTGCAGGGCGTGGGCCTCATCCAGCATCTCGATCTTGCCGTGCAGCAGCATTTGAACGAAGGCACGCTGGTCCGGGTACTGCAGCCCTGGTGCAAGCCGTTTCCGGGCTTTTATCTTTACCTGCCGTCCCGCGAGCAGATGCCGTCCAAGGTCAGGGCGTTGCTGGATTTTCTGATCGGGAAGCGCGAGGCGATGAGTTCGACGCAGATCGGGAAACGGCCGGGAAAACCCGGCGCAGACCGGCGGCCGCGTGGCAAAAAATAATCGCAGAGTGCGACCTCGGCCGGCTTTACAATCCGCGCCATGGACACCCTTGCCAGCTACGACGAACTGCCCTACGACAGCCTGCCGCTGCCGGAAACGCAACCGGATTTTCTCGCCGCGCTGGCCAGACTGCACGGCTTCGAGGCACCCGATCCGCGCCGCGCGCGCATTCTCGAACTGGGTTGCGCGCAGGGCGGCAACCTGATTCCGCTGGCCTGGCGCTGGCCCGAATCCGGGTGCGTGGGGGTGGAACTGTCGCGCGTGCAGGCAGAAGCGGGTGCGGCCTTCGTGCAACGGCTGGGGCTGCCCAACGTGCGCATCCTGCATGCCGACCTCGCCACGCTCCCGGCCGATCTCGGGGCGTTCGATTACATCATTGCGCACGGCGTGTTCTCCTGGGTGCCGCCGGCCGTGCAGCGGGCATTGCTCGACGTATGCCGCCGACATCTTTCGCCCAGCGGGGTCGCTTATGTGAGCTTCAACGTCGCGGCGGGCTGGCAACGCCTGCAGCCGCTGCGTACGGCGCTGCTCGAACGCACGGCCGCCGGACTGCCTGCGCCCGAACGACACCGCCAGGCGTTGCGGGTGCTGGCCGACCTGGAAACCGAATGGCGCGATCCGTTGTTGCTGAAGGAAATCGCCTATCTCAGGACGGCTGCGCCCTCGTATCTCTTTCATGAATATCTGGCCGACATCAATGCGCCGATGCCGTTTGCGGATTTCGTCGCCGCGCTCGATGCGCATGGTCTGCGGTATGTGGGGGAGGCCGGCCCGCGCCGTGCGCGGGTGGAACTGGAAAACGCCTGGGGATTGATTCCGGAAAGCATGGCGGGGCGCTGGACGGATGCCGAGATCGCGCTCGACGACGCCTTTGCCACGCGTTTCCGCCGCGCCGTGGTCGCACGCGCGGATGCACCTTGTGCGCAGCCGCCGCGAGCCGGTGCGCTCGACGGTCTGGCCTTGCATGCGGATTTGCGCTGCGACGAGGCAGTCGATCTGGATGACGAGGTGGAACAGGTTTTCGTCAATCCCGCAGGCAACCGTTTTCCTGTGACATCGCCTGCCCTGAAGGCAGCGCTGATGCTGCTGTCGATGCGCTATCCCGCCGCCATCGATTATCCCGGCCTGCGGGATGCCGCGCGCGCGCTGCTTGCCGAGCATGGCGCGGCGCGCTTCGATGAACCCGTATTCCGCGAAGCCCTGTTCGATCTCGTCATGCTGCACGGCGTCGCGCCCACCGTGTGGCCCGGCAGTTTCGGCGACGAGCCGGGCGACCTGCCGCAGGCGCACGGCCTTGCACGTGCCCAGGCGCATTGCGCCGGATGGGTCGTCAGCGGTGCCCGTCACGTGGCCGTCGACCTCGATTTTGCCGGCCGCCTCCTGCTCGGTGCGCTCGACGGCAGTCGCGACATCGATGCGCTGGCGGCCTGGATGCAGGCCCGGCTCGCCGAGAACGGGCTCGCGTTGCCCCTCGATCAGGTGGCTGAGCTGACCCTGCAGCAACTCTGGCTTTACGTGCGACAGGGACTCCTGGTCTAGACTGCGTACACGCCTTATACACAGGAGGCAGCCATGCTGCTCCCCGCGATCGAAGCCCGCTTTGCCTGTCGCCGTTTCGTTTCCGGCGAGACGCCGGATGCCGGGCAGCTCGCCGAACTGATCGAAGCCGGCCGACTCGCGCCGTCCGCGTTCGGGCTCGAACCCTGGCGTTTCGTTCCCGTTGTCGAACCCGTGCAACGCGCAGCCGTTGCACGCGCGTGTTTCGATCAGCCCGCCGCCGAAACTGCTGGGGCCTTCATCGTTGTGATCGCGCTGGTCGATGCGCTCGATCCGGATAGCGACTATGTGCGCAACCGGTTCGAGGCGGAGGCGCGCGGCGGCGACACTGCACCGGTCTACGAGGCCTATCGCGCGTTTTATCGCGCGGAGACGATGGCTTCGTGGGCATGCGGCCAGTGCAATTTCGCGGTGGCCCATATGCTGCTGCAGGCAGCGCATACGGGATGGGGGAGTTGCCCGATCGGTGGATTCGATGCGGTGCGGATGAGCAGTGCCCTGGCGCTGTCACGCGCTGAAGTGCCGGCGGTGGCGATCGCGCTGGGTCGATGCGCACATTCGGCTGCCGAACGCTTGCGCAAGCCAATATAGCCATTCCAGGCAGCGGCCCGCGCGGCCGCTCGGAAGTCTTCTTTACCGCGCCGACAGCAGGGGTATGCACGCGTGTCGCGGACAGGCGGATAGCACGATCGGGATGTGGCACGCCGTGTGCAGTACGCTTTGCAGGCTCAACGGGTGAATCGACGCCGGCGATTGCGTGCGACGGTCTCCTGTTGTCCGGTTGCGCGCAGTATCTGTGCAAGACATTTGTGCAATCAGGCTCCAGAGCACCGTTATGTTGCGTCTAGTGGGAATTTCAATGGAAAGTACGTTTTCATTCGGGAATACCCTAATGAAATGCACCGGCACAGTGCTTTGCTGGACGGCAGTTTGTGGGTGAACGCCAGTGTACATGCGGGGTTCGTGCTTTACGGCATGCGGATGCCGCCCCGTCGCGAACACGGCGTTGTGAAACGCTGTTACACATTTGACACAGGTATCGTGACAACTCGAACTCCGGTTGTTTCAGATTCAGCACACGAAATCCGGCCTGGAACATGCAACCCGGTCATAACGGCGCTAGCACAAAAAGCTTGAAATCAAGCGTTTCAGGCTTTAGGTGAAAATACGGATTGCGTACCGGGTAACCACCTGACTCGTTGGCACGCTCCATGCTTACTCCTTCCACAGCAATTTCGATGTACAAAATCAACAAAACGGAGGCGACATGGAAACACGCTGGTGGAAAAGCCAGAAGTTCTGGCTTATGTGGGTGGGGTATGCAATTGCAATCGCAGCTTGGTATGCAAGTGTCAAATGGTTACCCATCGATGCATTCAATCGTTTGCCCGATCCCTGGACAGTAGCAAAGGAGTGGTTCAGTCCAGACCCTGATTTCGGGACGTCAATCTTCACACCGGTCTACTACGACCATATCTTCTACAGCGTCTATCGAGCTACCGCCTCGTTCATTCTGGCGGTCGTGCTTGGTGTGCCGCTCGGCATCCTGATGGCGTGGAGCAAGACCTTCGATGCCTATGCATCCGCACTGATCGGTCTGTTGCGTCCGATTCCGCCGCTCGCCTGGATTCCGCTGGCCATTCTGCTGTTTCCCGGCATCGAGCTCGCGGTCATCTACGTGACGTTTCTGGTTGCATTCTTTGCCACGGTGATGAACACCTACGTCGGCGTGAAATCGATCGACCCGGATTATTTCAGGGCGGCCATGTCGCTGGGGTCTTCGCCGCGCGATGTCCTCAGGCACGTAATCATTCCGGGGGCGCTTCCCAACATCTTCACAGGCCTGCAGATCGCCATGGGCGCAGCCTGGTTCTCGCTTGCTGCGGGGGAAATGATTGCGGCGCAGTACGGGCTCGGCTTCCTTATCTTCGAGTCCTACAACCTGATCCAATTCCCGACGATCGTGATCGGCATGGCAACTCTGGGCATCGCGGGTTACTTGAGCAGCGCGATCATTCGCGTGGTGGGCAACAGGCTCATGCGCTGGCGCGTACAGAGCTTTGGCATGGGAGCGTGACATGGGGGCCTCGGACAAAATGAATATGACAGCAGCAGATACAACGGGGCATCAGATGGCTCCCCGGCCCGTGGACGGCCGTCTCTCCATCCAGCATGTCGGCAAGATCTACGATCCGGAAGGTGCGCGCGTCGTGGCCGTGCACAGCGCGAACATCGAGATCGCCCCCGGCGACTTCGTGGCGATCGTGGGGCCGTCGGGCTGCGGCAAGAGCACGCTGATGAACATCATTGCCGGATTCGACAATGTGACGGAAGGCCAGGTGTTGCTGGACGGCCAGCCGCTGGCCACTCCCAATTCGCCGCCCAGGCCGGGTTCGGATCGTGTCGTCGTATTTCAGAACGGTGCGCTGTTCCCGTGGAAGACGGTACTCGAAAACGTCATGTACGGGCCGATCGTCCAGCGCAAGATGTCGAGCAGCGAAGCCGAGCAGCGGGCGATGGATCTGCTTGCCAAATGCGGCGGCCTGGACAAGGTGGCGAATTCCTATCCGCCGCAGCTTTCTTCGGGCATGCAGCGTCGCGTCGAGATCGTGAGGGCGTTGATCAACGAACCCAAGATCCTGCTGCTGGACGAACCTTTCCGGGCCATGGACACCGTCTCGAAAACGGTCATGCATCAGCATCTTCTCGAGATGTACCGGGTGTGCCACAAGACGATCGTCTTCATTACGCACGACCTCGAGGAAGCGATTTATCTGGCGGACAAGGTCGTCGTGATGACTTCGCGTCCGGGCACCATCAAATCGACCATCAACGTCAATCTTCCGAGACCCCGTACACCGGACATGATGATGGGCTCGGAGTATCTCGCGCTCAAGGCGCAAGTCATCGCCGGGGTCCACGAAGAGGCCAAGAAGGCTTTCGAGCGTGGCGAACGCGAGCACGCCTAAAAGGGGAAAACAATGAAATCAGCCGAGAAAACCCTAGAGACACCCATCATGAATCAGCCTGTTGTCAAAAACCCCAAAATTCGCCTGCCCAGGATCAATTGGCGTGGCGTGATTGCCATCATCGGTTTCTTCGTTGCGTGGCATCTATCCGTCAAGCTTGGTTTCCCGGGCTTCAGGGAAATCGCAGCGCCGTATGACGTTCTGCACACCTTCCTTACACGTTATCTCGACAATCCCGATTACTGGGCTTCCTGGGTGGCGAGTTTCAAGCGGGTGCTGTACGGCTTCCTGATCGCGCAACTGCTGGGAATTCCGCTGGGGCTGTTATTGGGAACGCGCCAGACGTTCAACCATCTGGTGTATCCCGTCATCGAGATCATGCGGCCAATCCCGCCGCTGGCCTGGGTGCCGATCTCGATCCTTTTCTGGCCGACCACCGAATCCAGCATCATTTTCATCACCTTCATCGGCGCCTTCTTCATCATCGTGATCAACGTTCACGATGCGGTCAAAAGCATCAAGAAAGAGCATATCTGGCTTGCCCAGTCACTCGGCGCCAGCAGCGGCCAGATATTCCGCCGCATCATGATTCCCTCTGTCATCCCGTCCATCGCGGTGGGCATGACGCTCGGCATCGCCGTCACCTGGAACGTCGTGATTGCAGCCGAGATGATCTCGGGCGACAACGGCCTCGGGCGTCTGACATGGGAGGGATATGTCAGCCATACGGTCACGGTGGTGATCATCGGCATGGTCAGTATCGGTTTGGCTGGCTATCTGTCGACCATCGTGGTCGATTACCTGGAAAAGAAAATGATGCCCTGGCGCGTCGCTCGTTAGTGGAGATGCCTAAATGAAAACACACGCACTCAGCGGAGAACTGAACGTAAAAGGCCTGAGCAAGTGGTACCACATCAAGGGGCAACCCCCGGTCCATGTGCTCGATGATTGCTCGTTCGAAATCGAGCCCGGCAAGCTCACGGTGGTAATGGGAACATCAGGCTGCGGCAAGTCGACACTGGCTTACATCCTGTGCGGTTATCTCAATCCCGACCGCGGACAGGTCGTGATGGATGGCCAGCAGGTCAAGGAGCCGAGCTCCAGCCGCATCATGGTGTTCCAGGAAACGGCCCTCTGGCCCTGGATGACGGTTCTCGACAATGTCATCTTCGGGCCGCTGGCTGCTGCGAGCATCGGCAAGGAAGAGGCCACCCGGAAGGCGATGGAACTGTTGCGGAAATTCGGCCTGTCCGAATTCAAGGACAAGTACCCGTCCCAGCTTTCCGGCGGCATGAAGCGGCGTGCGGAACTGGCGCAAGCCCTCATCAACAGCCCCAAGGTCATGGTCCTCGACGAGCCCTTCCGGGGCCTGGATGTCATGACCCGTGAGTTGATGCAGGAGTATTACATCAAGCTCTTCGAAGAGACCCGGCTCACGACGGTATTCATCACGTCGGAGCTGGAAGAGGCGATCTTCCTCGCGGACCGCATCCTGATCATGGGCGGTACGCCGAGCAAGATGGTCCATTCGCTCGAGGTCGACCTGCCGCGTCCGCGGACGTTCGACGTGCTGGCCAGCGAACGCTATCTCGAAATCAAGAAGGAAGCGCTTGAAGCACTTTATGGCGACAGCATGCAGCACTTCGTCTGACTGATCGTCCGTCGACCGCGAACGGAGCGCGCGGCAGAAATTCGCTTCGGTAATCGGAGGAGAAATTATGAAATCGGTATTGAAGCTGATGGCGTGCAGTCTGGTGGCCGGACTGTTGTTCGGCGGCCCGGCGACGGTGCGCGCCGAAGAGCCCGTGAAAATTACCTACGGCTACCACCCTTACTGGACCGGCGGATGGAACGGCGTGATCATCAAGGCCAAGGGGCTGTGGAAAAAACATCTGCCCCCGGGCAGCACGGTGCGGTTCGAGCCCCAGCTGACCGGCCCACCCATGGTGGCCGCGCTGCTCTCGAACAAGATGCAGATCGGAACGATGGGTGACATGCCCTCCCTGGTGGCGACCACGAAATACAAGGTGGCCGATGTCCGGCTGGTTTCCGTACCCATGTACAGCAACGGCCAGAACTGCAACAAGGTGCTCGTGGGCAAGAATGCACCGCAGTTCAAGGACTACACCGAAGCCATGAAATGGCTGTCGGGCCGGCCCATCGCGGTTCACAAGGGCACCTGCCCGAATCGCTTCCTGGAATCCATTATCGACAAGGGCGTATTCAAGCCGTCCGAGCTTCTGAGCATGCCGATCGAGGTGATATCGAGCAACTTCGAAGCCGGCAAGCTCGAAGCCGCGGCGATGTGGGAGCCCCATGCCCGCCGTCAGGTCGAGCTTGGTAACGCCCGCTATGTCGCTACGGGCGCTCCCTGGAACGAAACCGACGCGGACTTCACCCTGATGCGCCAGGATTTCATCGAGAAGCATCCCAAAGCGGCGGTGGGCTGGATGAAGGCCGAAATCGAAGCCGTTCAGTTCATGGCCAAGTACCCCAAGGAAACGGCCGAAATCATCGCGAAGGAACTGACGGGTTATACCCCGAAGACCGCCTGGCTTGCGCTCTACGGCGAGAACCCGGCATCGATCGGGGGCGATCCGGTCAATTATGTCGGGAAAATGGTCTTCGACGATGATGTGATGACGCTGATGAAGCGGGGCTACGCGTTCCTGAACAAGATCAAGGTTACCGATACCCCGAACATGCCACCCAACCCGATCAATGACGGGCCGCTGAAACAGGCGCTGAAGGAAATGGGTCTGACGCCTCCGATCGCGCTCATCAAAGGTATGCCGGTTAGCGCATACAAGTGATTCGAAGCCATGCGGTCCGGGCCATGTCCCGTGCCGCATGGCCGAGCAATCGAATACCTGGACAGAAAGGAACCATGATGGGTAACCCTTACGCGAGTTGCGCCTGGGCGGCGGAGACGGGCTATCTGGCCCAGACGCCGCGCGGCGAGATCAAGATGTTCGAGGAAAACGGGCATCGCGCGGTCGAGCTGATGTTGTTGTCTGCGGCGGCCTGCCTCAATTTTTTCCTGGTGGAGTATGTGCGTGAACGGAAACTGCCCGTGACGCGCTTGCACGTGACCTGCGACGGCGAGGTCAGTCCGCACCCGGAACGGGTGTCCGCGATCACCACGACGGTTCGCATCGAGGGCGAACTGAGTGAAAAAGAAGAACACAAGATGGTCACCGTCTGCGAACGCGCCTGCAAGGTCATGAACACGTTCAAGAATCAGCCCCAGATCCACGTCGCCATCGAGCACACGTCGGCGGTGGCGTGATGCGGGACTGAGCGAGGAGCCACAATCATGATGCCTGCAGATTACCGGTGCCATAAGGACCACTTGTGGGTCAAACCCATGGGCGGCGACGTTGTACAGGTCGGCATAACGCACTACGCGCAGGACAACCTGGGAGAAGTCGTATACGTCGACTGCCCCAGTGTAGGCGCCGAGATCGAACAGGGGGTTTCGTTCGGAATCGTCGAATCGGTCAAGGTCGTGTCGGATCTGGTCAGTCCGGTGTCGGGAAGCGTTCTCGAAGTGAATGCTCTGCTGTCGGCCGACCCCTGCTGTCTCAACCGGGAACCCTATGGCGAGGGCTGGCTGCTGAAAGTCCGGCTGGCGGACCCCGGGCAGCTCGACGCGCTGATGACCGGGGCCGATTACGAGCGCCACGTGGCCGGCAAGGATGCGTGAGACGTTCGCGGGTCTGCCCGCGTAAGCGGCCGCGACAGGGTGGGCCAGGGGCCGAACGGCGACCAGGCGTTAGCGTGTGAGCCGGTCGCGCAATGACCGGATGGCATGGGGCGGGAATGTGCGATGAGCTGGGAAATGGGCCTGGAAGTGTTGTCAGTGATATTGCTGGCCTATTTCATGTTCGGTGTGTCGGGGTTCGGTTCCAGCCTCGTCGCCGTGCCGCTCCTGTCGCACCTGATGCCGCTGCAGTCGGCTGTCATGCTGGCGCTGGTGCTCGACTGGGTGTCTTCGATCGGCTTGTCGCAGAAGGACCGGCAGTACGTCCGCCGCGACGAATTGAAATACATCATTCCCTTCGCCCTGCTGGGCATTTTCATCGGAGCGGCCATGCTGTCGCGCGTTCCGAATGGCCCGCTGCTCATGGCACTCGGCTTTTTCGTCACGCTGGTCGCCATTCGCTACCTGTTGATGGGGCCGGCGCAGCACACGATATCGAAGCGCTGGTCCGCCGTGGCCGGGCTGGCCGGCGGCACGGCCAGCGCGTTGTTCGGCACGGGCGGACCGGCGTATATGAGCTATTTTGGCCATCGTCTGGAGGACCGTTCCGAACTGCGCGCGACGTTCACCGGCCTGATGGTGCTCGACGGCGGTCTGCGCGTCGTCGTATTCATGCTCAGCGGACTGTTCTTTGCGGCGCTCGATCTGAAGATACTGGCGGCCGCGTTTCCGGTGATGCTGCTGGGGCTGTATTTCGGACAACGCGCGCACAAGGCCCTGTCCAACCGGCAAATCAAGAATCTGACGGCGGTGCTGCTGTTCGTGAGCGGGCTGTCGCTGCTCGTGCGAGGTATTTGACGTTTTACCCACCGGCGGGTTCGTCGCGGCCCGTCGCGGATGAACCGGGGCACGGACTGTCCGGATGAAAAAAGGAGCCGAAAACATGACAAAACATATTGCGATAGTGGGCGGTGGGCCCGCCGGATACGTCGCCGCGTCGCATGCGGCAGCGGAAGGCGCGCGCGTGACGCTGATCGATCCTGCACCCCTGGGAGGCACCTGCCTGCATCGGGGCTGCATCCCGACCAAGACACTGGTGGAGGTCTGCAATCTGCTCGACAAGATGCGGCGGGCGGAATCGTACGGTATCCGCGTTTCGGGGCCGGTAGAGGCCGACTGGCCTGGAATGCGCAACAAGGCGGGCAAGGTCATCGGTTTGCTGAATACGGGCATCAACAGTCTCATGGCGGATCGCCGTGTCGTACACATGCAGGGACGCGGACGCATCCTGGATGGACGGCGCGTGGAAGTGTCTGGGCACGGCGTGGTCGAGGCGGATGCGGTGCTCGTCAGCACCGGCTCGACGCCGATCCTGCCGGACAGCTTTGCCGTGGACCCTGTGCGCGTAGCGACCAGCGACGATCTGCTGCAATGGGACAGCCTGCCGAAGACACTGTTGATCGTGGGTGACGGCGTGGTGGCCTGTGAATTCGCCTTCATCATGAACACCCTCGGCGTTGCGGTCACGATGGTAGCCATGGGCGCACGTCCTCTGCCGTTCATCGACAGCGACATTTCTGCCGTCGTGCAGCGCGAAATGCGTCGGCGCGGCATTCAATTCATCGGCAATTGCGCGGTCGAGGGGCTGGTCGCCGTTGCCGACGGCATCGCTGCACGGACCCGGGACAAAGAGGTGGCATCAGCAGAGCGTGCGCTGGTAGCCATCGGCCGGCGCCCCAATACACATGGACTCGGGCTGGACGCGGCCGGCGTGGCGCTGGGACCGCGCGGCGCCATAGCCACCGATGCCTACATGCAAACGAACCTCGAAGGGCTGTACGCGGTTGGCGACGTCAACGGCAGGCTGGCGCTTGCGCACGCCGCGTCGGCGCAGGCCCGTTCGGCCGTCGATCACGCGCTCGGCGTGGAGTGTGCGCCGCTGGACGAATCGATCGTTCCGTGGGCCGTGTTCACCATGCCCGAGATCGGATGCGTCGGCATGACCGAGCAGCGTGCCATCGAAAGCGGCCATGCCGTCAGTGTCGGCAAATTCGATCTGCGCGGGCTGGGCAAGGCGCAGGCCATGAGCGAACTGACCGGCATGGCAAAAGTCGTGGCGGACCGTATCAGCGGGCGCCTCCTCGGCGTTCACATCATCGGCGCCCATGCGTCGGATATGGTTCACGAGGCCGCCGTTCTGTTGCGGCAGAACGCAACCGTGCATGCCATCACGCAGACAGTTCACGCCCACCCGACGCTTTCGGAGGCGATACAGGAGGCGGCCGAGGATGCGCTGGGCCAGGCGGTGCACAAGCCCATGAAAAACAAGGCGGCGGCGCCCGCACCCGCATAGCCCGACAGCAGATCAGGCGGCTGGTTTCACAGGCGAGGTTTGCTGGCCTTGCTTTCCCGTGCCTTCACCGCCGCCTGACGCTGGGCCTCGATCCACTCCAGCGTGGACAGATAGGCCGTTCCCCAGCCGGGGACATCCGTCAATACCGCCGTCACGCGTTTTGCCGGCTGATTCGGCGAGGTGGGTATCGTGTACTCCAGCATGCGCGCGCACTGCGAGGGATCGCGCACCTTGTTGACGTTGCGAAGATGATTCAGCCGCCAGCCTGTCTTGTCGGATCCCATGTAGATGCTCGACATGACGCTACTGACATTCTGCGGCGCGTTGACGGTGCAATTCACCGCGCCATGCGGATCGAGCCAGATCGGTGAGCCGGGTCTGTCCAGATCGGGCTTGCCGTATTTGTCGAAAAGCGCCGTCCGATACTCGCCCACGGTGGGCGGATCCACGGGGTTGTCGGTCTTTCTCCAGATCATCACGAGCTGCCCACCTTTTGGCGGTGGTGCGAAATGCAGGTTGAAGGTGTCTCCCACCCGCAGTCCGTTCCTGATTTCCATCTTGTCGGCGACCATGCGATCAAGGAATTCGGCCGTGCTGTGGCTGTTGACGCCATCGGTATAGCGATAGCTCGACCGGCTTTCCTGTATGCGGGCGGGGGCGATCCCGAAAGCCACGAGCGCGGCTTTGGCCTGCGCAGGCGACATGCCGAGCTTGAGGCCGGCGATGTCAAGCTCTGCCGCGAATGCGGCAACGCTGAAACAGCCGGCGAACAGAGCCACGAGCGGACGACGGATGCTGAATCTCATTTTTTTCGGTCTCCAAGGGTGGAGAACGTATTGTACAAAACTACAGGGGCGAATACGCGGGGCCGATCGAGGCCTTCGGGATGATTACCTCGGTGCCTGCCAGCAGTTGTTCCCGATCTGCCAGCTCATCGAAAGCTGTTCGCCGGTGGGGTGCAGAACGTATTTCAGGCCGATGTAATCCGAGCCACGCCGCCAGAACATGGCGAGCAGGTTTTTTTCGCCGTTGGCGACGACGCTGGTGTAGGGGATGACCTTGATCGGATTGCCGTAGAGGTTGGAATAGTTGGACGCGATGATGACGAAGTGGCGGAATTCGGGTTCGACTTCCTGATCGAAGCCGACCAGTTTGTCATTGCAGAAGGTGAAGAGAAAACGGCGGCCGGCGGGATTGTTGGGCAGGTCGTAGGCGAAAAGCCCGTCGCCGCCGACGGGCAGGGTCTTGTCGAAATTCCAGGTCTTGAGTGCCTGCTCGACCTGATCGCGGCTCATGCCGTTCCTGAATTCGCCGACTTCCCAGGCGGCGGCGGGGGCGGCGAGCGTCAGGCCGGCCAGACAGGCCAGCATCGCGTTTCTGATTGTCATGGAATGCCGTGGAGGTCGCTATGCGTTGCCACAAGCATACCGCATGGGCCCGCTTGGCCGCCGGGCCGGTTCACTTGCCGGTAACGGCGCCGAAAACCTTTTTCAAAAGCGCGCTGCCGGCCTGGACGGGATTGGCGCGGATGGCGGCTTCTTTTTCGCCAATGAGCGTGTAGAGGCGATCCATCGCTTCCTGGGTGACGTACTGCTCGACGTTGGACTGACTCTTGTCGATGAGGTTGAACTGTGTGGCCATACCGGCGTAGCGGTTGTACTGCTGGGCGAGCCCGACCTTGTCGGTGGTGGTCTTGACGATGGGCAGGAAGCGTTCGGTGAGCTGGGTTTCGGTCTTCCTGCGGAAGAAGTCGGTGGCGGAGGTCTGGCCGCCGGTGAGGATGCCCTTGGCGTCTTCCAGGGTCATCTGTTTCACGGCGTCGACGAACAGGGTCTGGGCTTCGGGTACGGCGGCTTCGGCAGCACGGTTCATCGCGAGTACGAGATCGTCGGCCTGTTGGCCCATTCCGAACATCCGCATGGCCTTTTCGGCTTTTTGCAGATTCTTGGGAAGCGGGATCTTGAGCTGGGCGTTGCCGAAGAAGCCATCCTTGACGCCGAGCTGGGCCACGGCGGCATCGGCGCCGCGCGTCAGCGCCTCCTTCAGGGCGGCGTTGATGTCGGTCGTGGAAAGGGCATCCACGCCGGTGGCGCCGGCCGGGTCCTGGCCGCCCGGTTTGCTCACCACCCCCTTGAGCATTTCGCCCCAGTCGAAGGCATGGGCCGGCGCGGCGAGGGCGAGAATGGCGGCGAGTACGAGGGCACGTTTCATGGGGGCTCCGGTTGTTCGGTTACAGCACTTCGGCCGCATAGTCGGCCAGACGCGAACGCTCGCCGCGCTGCAGGGTGACGTGGCCGTTGTGCGCCCAGCCCTTGAAATGGTCGACGACATAGGTGAGACCGGAACTGCCCTCGGTGAGGTAGGGCGTGTCGATCTGCGAAATGTTGCCGAGGCAGACCACCTTGGTGCCGGGGCCGGCGCGGGTGATCAGTGTCTTCATCTGCTTGGGCGTGAGGTTCTGCGCCTCATCGATGATAAGAAACTTGTTGAGGAAGGTGCGGCCGCGCATGAAATTTAACGATTTCACCTTGATGCGCGAACGGATCAGATCCTGCGTGGCGGCACGGCCCCAGTCGCCGGCTTCGTCGTCGCTCTTGTTCAGCACGTCGAGGTTGTCTTCCAGCGCGCCCATCCACGGCGTCATCTTTTCCTCCTCGGTCCCGGGCAGGAAGCCGATATCCTCGCCGACGGGCACGGTGACGCGGGTCATGATGATTTCGGAGTAGATCTTCTTGTCGAGCACCTGGGCGAGCCCGGCGGCGAGCGTGAGCAGGGTCTTGCCGGTGCCGGCCTGCCCGAGCAGGGTGACGAAATCGATTTCGGGGTCCATCAGCACGTTGAGCGCGAAGTTCTGCTCGCGGTTGCGCGCGACGATGCCCCAGACGGCGTTCTTCTGGTGGCTGTAGTCCTTGACCGTGACCATTTCCGCCGTCTTGCCCTCGACCGAAAGCACCTTGGCGTAGAGCGGGCTGGGCCCTTCCTGGAAGACGAATTCGTTGGGCAGCAGGCTCGATACCAGCGGACCCTTGATGCGGTAGTGGGTGACGCCGTTGGCCTGCCAGGATTCCATGCCCTTGCCGTGGCTGTCCCAGAAATCGGATGGCAGTTCGCGCAGGCCGGCGTAGAGCAGGTCGGTGTCTTCCAGGACCTTGTCGTTGAAGTAGTCCTCGGCGGGCAGGCCCAGCGCACGCGCCTTGATGCGCATGTTGATGTCCTTGGACACCAGAATGACCTGCCGCTTGGGGTAGTGGCGCGAAAGAAAGAACACCACGCCGAGAATCTGGTTGTCGACCTTGCTGGTGGGCAGGTTGACCGGGATGTCGCCGGTGATCGCCTGGGTCTGCAGGTAGAGCCGGCCGGTGGCGGCGTTGTGGCTGTGCGGCGCGAGCGGTACGCCGTCCTCGATGCTGTCGAGCTTGCTGACGATCTCGTCGATGAAGCGGCTGGCCTGGCGCGCGTTGCGCGAGACTTCGGTCATGCCTTTCTTGTGCTGGTCGAGTTCTTCCAGAGTGGCGATGGGGACGTAGACGTCGTGCTCTTCGAAGCGGAACAGGCTGGTGGGGTCGTGCATCAGCACGTTGGTGTCGAGGACGAAGAGCTTGGTCGGGACGGCAGCTTTTCTCGGCATGACAGCGGAGCACCGGGGCGTGGACGATGCTTGCATCCTACCGCATGGGTGCGTGCGCATGTCCAGTAAAAAATTGCGTCCGGCAGCCCGGTCGATCGCGGAAATCGGTTGCGGTTTGTCAGTAGAATGAAATGCTTTCCCGCATGCATTTCCTTATCGGATGAAAGGTCTTGTCCGGTTCGTCTGGGCATGGGCGGCCTGTCTGGGAATCGGCAGCGCATCGGCCCAGGTGACTGCGCACATCCTGTTGCAGGACTCGCCGCTTGCCGGTTTCCAGTACCACGCGGGCAGGGCCGTGTGGCCGCAGTTGCGTGTCGGCGACGCGCTCGCGCTGGTGCGTGAACCCGACAATCCCCACGACCCGCGCGCGGTGCGCATCGACTGGCAGGGCCGCACGCTCGGCTACGTGCCGCGGCGTGAAAACGCCGACGTGGCGCGATTGCTGGACAACGGTCAGCCACTCGAAGCGCGCATCAGCCGGCTGGCCGAGGGACGTGATCCGTGGTCGCGCGTGCGTTTCGAAATCCGGCTGGACGTCAACCGGGGCAACCAAGGAGTGATGCCATGAATATCCTGCGCGGGGGCTGTGTCTGGCTGATGTTCTGCATCGCCGGTCTGGCCCGGGCGGCCGATCTGTCGCTGGACACGCTGAAGCTGCCACCCGGATTCCAGATCGAGCTGTATGCCCAGGTGCCCAATGCCCGGCAGATGGCGCTGGGCAAGACGCATCTCTTCGTCGGCAGCATGCGCGCAGGCAAAGTCTACGCGGTTCCGCTGACGGGGCCGCGCATGCCGGTCGTGCTTGTCGAAGGGCTCGATCTGCCGGTGGGGGTGGCCTACCGCGACGGCGACCTTTACGTGTCGGCGGTGAACCGCATCCTGCGTCTGCGCGGCATAGAGCAGGCGATCGCCAGGCCGCCGCGCCCGGAAGTCGTGACGGAGGCCTACCCGCGCGACACGCATCACGGCTGGAAATTCATCGCCTTCGGGCCGGACGGCAAGCTCTATGTACCCGTGGGCGCGCCCTGCAACATTTGCGCGCCCGATCCGGAACGCTACGCGAACATCACCCGGCTCGATACCGCGACCGGCAAGGTCGACGTGGTGGCGCGCGGCGTGCGCAACACGGTCGGGTTCGACTGGCAGCCGGACACGGGCGAACTCTGGTTCACCGACAACGGACGGGACTGGCTGGGCGACGACGCGCCGCCGGACGAGCTCAACCGCCTGACCCAACCCGGTCAGCACTTCGGCTATCCCTACTGCCACGGCGGCACGCTCGCCGATCCGGAATTCGGCACCAAACGACACTGCGACGCCTTTGTGCCGCCGGTGCAGAATCTTGGCGCGCACGTGGCCGCGCTGGGCATGCGCTTCTACACCGGCGGCGCGTTCCCGGCGCAGTACCACGGTGCAGTCTTCATCGCTGAGCACGGGTCGTGGAACCGCAGCCGCAAGAGCGGCTATCGCGTGAGCGTGGTACGGCTGGACGAGCGCGGACGCGCCGTCGCCTACGCGCCTTTCGTCGAAGGCTGGCTGCAGGGGCAGGCGGCCTGGGGGCGCCCGGCCGATGTACTGGTCATGCCCGACGGCAGTCTGCTGATCTCGGACGACTACGCCGGGGCGATCTACCGGGTGTCCTATCGCGGCAGCCGGTAGAATGCAGCCCGTATGAAGCTGCTTGTTCTCGATACCTCGACCGAATGGTGTTCCGCCGCGCTGTGGCAGGCGGGTGCGGTCCGTGCGCGCCGTGAACGGGCCGGGCAGCGGCACAGTTCGCTGATCCTGCCCATGGTCGACGCGCTGCTCGGCGAAAGCGGTCTGCGACTTGCCGACCTGGACGGCATCGCCTACGGTGCCGGGCCGGGCTCGTTCACCGGCCTGCGCATCGCCTGTGCGGTGACCCAGGGACTCGCCTTCGGCGCCGATCTCCCGGTGGCCGGCATATCCACACTGGAATCGCTGGCCGAGCAGACGGAGGGCGACAGAGTCCTGACCCTGCTCGATGCGCGGATGGCCGAGGTGTACTGGGCTGCGTACGAGCGTGCCGACGGCGGCTGGCAGGCGGTCGTCGAACCGAGACTGGCGCTGCCGGAATCGGTCTACGTACCGGATGGCGACGGCTGGATCGGTGCCGGCAACGGTTTTGCGGTGCTGGGCGATGCGCTGCGCGCGCCGATCGTGGCCCGGCTCGGCCGGATCGAGACGGAACGGATGCCCGACGCCGCGGCGATGGCCCCGCTGGCCGCGCAGGCGTTCGCGCGCGGCGCAGGTCGCGACGCGGCCGAGGCGGCGCCCATCTACCTGCGCGACAAGGTGGCGCTCACGGTGGACGAGCGGCGCGCGAGGCGCAGCGCATGAGCGCAGTATTCGAAGTGCGTCACAGCGTGCGGCCGATGACCGAGACCGATCTGCCGCGCATCCACCGGATCGAGCTCGCCAGTTACGATCACCCGTGGAGCCTCGGCAATTTTGCCGATTCGCTGCACGCCGGCTACAGCATGTGGGTGCGTGAGGCCGGAGGCGAAGTGATCGGTTATTACGTGATGATGGCGGCGGCGGGCGAGGCCCATCTGCTCAACCTGACCATCGCGCCGCTGTGGCGCCGGCATGGTCTGGGCCGCGACCTGCTGGACCATTGCGTGGCGCGCGCCCGCGACCATCGGGCGGATTGCCTGTTTCTCGAAGTGCGTATGTCCAACGTTGCCGCGATCGGGCTCTATCGCGGCAGCGGCTTCGCCGATCTGGCCGTGCGGCGGGATTACTATCCGGCGCGCGGCCGTCGCGAAGATGCCCTGATCATGAAAAAGGACCTGGCGTGCTGAGCCGCGACGACGTCTTCGAGGAGCTTGGCATCGGCCCCGTCTGGCGGCTGAGGGAAATCGCAACGGGCAGTTCGCAAACGCCGGCCCCGGTCGTCGAAACCCGGCCCGCGCGCGACGCTGCGGCGCAATCGCCCGAGCCGTCGGCCCCGGCACGCTTCACCTGGGAACGTCTGGCCGATGCCGTTGCACACTGCACCGCATGCAAGCTGCATACCACGCGCACCCAGGGTGTGCTTGGCGTAGGCGACCGCAACGCCGACTGGCTGTTCATCGGCGAGGCGCCGGGGGCGGACGAGGACCGGCTTGGCGAACCCTTTGTCGGCCAGGCCGGCAAGCTGCTCGACGCGATGCTGGCGGCAATCGATCTCAGACGTGGCGAAAACGTCTACATTGCCAATGTGCTGAAGTCGCGTCCGCCCGGCAACCGCAATCCCGAGCCGGACGAGGTCGCCGCCTGCCGGCCCTACCTGCGGGCGCAGATCGAACTGATCCAGCCGAAGCTCATCGTCGCGCTCGGCCGTTTCGCCGCGCAGAGTCTGCTCGATACGGACGAATCCATCGGCCGCCTGCGCGGTCGCCTGCACAGTTTCCTGAACGTGCCGCTGGTGGTGACCTACCATCCGGCCTATCTGCTGCGCAACCTGCCCGACAAGGCACGCGCCTGGGAAGACCTCTGCCTGGCGCGCCATACGATGCGATCCCTGCCCTCTCAATCCTGATCCAAAGAACTGCCGCCATGAAGTTGCTTCATTCCGCCCTGCGTTTCCGCGTCAACTATTTTTCCGATCTCGGCCGCCACCAGGTGGTGGTCTGGATGCCGGGCGACACGCCGCCGGTCGATGCGCAGATGGACGTGGGCCCGAAGATCGAGCACGAGGTGCCCAATGAGGTGTTCCGCACCGACATCACGCCGCTGAAGCAGGGGCGTTTCTATCCGTCGCAACTGCTGCACGCCGACGACGCGCCGGGGCCGATGTTTCGCGTGAAGCAGCTCAACGGCGCGAGCTTCGTCGCCAACTTCAGCCATCCGCTGCAGGACCGCATTTTCAGCATCGACAGCGGCAAGAGCGATGTGTCGACCGTGCCCATCGGCCAGGCGACGCAACTGCTCGAATGGAGCGGCATGGAAACGCAGTACCAGACGCCGACGGATTTCGAATCGCCCGATGCCTTCGCGCGCGAGGATGAAACGCCGGACCCGGGGTTCTACGCCGATCCGCGCAAACTGATCCACGTCGACGCCGTATGCGCCCGGCGCATCCAGGCGCTGTACCGTACCGTGCTACCGGAGAACGCGCGCGTGCTCGACCTGATGGCCGGCTGGCGTTCCCACCTGCCGGATACGGTGCAGTCGGCCGTCGGGCTCGGCATGAATGCCGGGGAGCTGGCAGACAACCCGCAGCTCGCCGAACGCATCGTTCACGACCTCAACGCCGATCCGAAACTGCCATTTGCCGACGCCAGTTTCGATGCCGTGGTCTGCACGGTCTCGTTCGAATATCTCACCCGGCCGCGCGCGATCGTCGATGAAATCCGCCGCGTGCTGAAGCCGGGCGGCATGTTCGTGGTCACGCTGTCGAACCGTTATTTTCCCTCCAAGGTCATCAGGCTCTGGACGCAGCTGCATCCGATGGAACGCATGGCCTGGGTCGGCACCCTGATCAAGGGGGCGGGCTTCAAGAAAGTGGAGACCTACGTCGAACGCGGTCTCAAGCGGCCGAAGGACGACCGCTATGCGGACCGGCTGGCGGAATCCGATCCGCTGTTCGCGACCTGGGGCGTGGCACCCTGAAGATCGGGCTGATTTCCGACACGCACGGCCTGCTGCGGCCGGAGGCGCTGGCGGCGCTGGCAGGCTGCGAGCATCTCATCCACGCCGGCGACATCGGTTCGCGGTCCGACCGGCACAATGGCGTGCTCGATACGCTGGCGAACATCGCGCCGCTCACCGTGGTGCGCGGCAACAACGACCGCGCCGGCTGGGCCGCCGCCATTCCCCATACGGCCGATCTTGAATTCGGCGGCGTACGCATTCATGTACTGCACATTCTCGGCGAGCTGGCCATCGACCCGGCTGCAGCCGGTGTGCAGGTGGTCGTCTCGGGCCATTCGCACAAGCCTTGCATGGAAACGCGGCGCGGTGTGCTCTACGTTAATCCGGGCAGCGCGGGGCCGCGCCGCTTCAGGCTACCGGTAACGGTGGCGCGTCTCACCGTGGCATGCGGTCGCGTCGACGCAGAACTGGTCACGCTTTTGGAGTAAGGTTCAATTTTGTTCCGGGGGGAGGACGTCATGCTGAAATGGTTGTGGGTTTCCTGTCTGGCGCTGGCCCTGTCGGGCTGCGGCTACAACACTTTCCAGACCGCCGATGAGGACATCAAGGCGAGCTGGGCCGAAGTGCTCAACCAGTATCAGCGCCGTGCCGATCTGGTGCCCAATCTGGTCAATGTGGTGAAAGGCTACGCCGCGCACGAGAAAGACGTGTTCACCCGGGTGACGGAAGCGCGCGCCAAAGTGGGCGCAATCCAGGCAACGCCCGAGCTCGTCAACGACGAGGCCGCATTCCAGAAATTCATCGCTGCGCAGGGTGAATTGACCGGTGCGATTTCGCGGCTGCTGCTGGTGGCGGAAAACTATCCGCAGTTGAAGGCGGACGGCCTGTTCCGCGATCTGCAGGCACAGCTCGAAGGCACGGAAAACCGCATCACGGTCGCGCGCAACCGCTACATCGAAGCGGTGAAGGCCTACAACGTGACGGTACGGTCCTTCCCGTCCAATCTCACCGCGATGGTGATGGGCTACAAGGTCAAGCCGAGTTTCACCGTGGAAAACGAGAAGGCGATCGCGGTCCCGCCCAGGGTCGATTTCGGTACTGCTGCGCCGGCCCCGGCGGGCGGTGGCGACACGTCCGGCAGCCTGTCGCACGGCTATTGACCGAAGGATGAACCGGTCGATAACCGCCCGTGCGGCGTTCGGCCTGTGGCTGGCACTGTGCGCCGCGCTGGCCTGGGCGCTGGTGCCTGTGCCGGAGTTGTCGCATCGTGTCACCGATCTGACCGGCACGCTCACTGCCGCGCAGACCGACGCGCTGGACGCGCGCCTGGCGCAGTTCGAAGCACGGAAGGGCAGCCAGATCGCGGTGCTGATCGTGCCGACCACGCAGCCCGAGGACATCGCGCAATTCGGCATCCGTGTCGCCGATGCCTGGAGGATCGGGCGCGACAGAATCGACGATGGCGTCATTCTCCTGGTCGCCAAGGACGACCGTACCATGCGTATCGAAGTCGGCTACGGCCTAGAAGGGGTGATCCCCGATGCCGTGGCGAAGCGGATCGTGGCCGAAATCATCGTGCCGCGTTTCCAGGCCGGCGATTTTGCAGGAGGAATCGAAGCGGGGCTTGCACAGCTGATGAAGCTGATCGAAGGAGAAGCCTTGCCTCCTCCTGCGATGGCCGGACGGAATACTTCGAATGAGGACGTATTCGGCCTGCTGGTCGTCGGCGGGGTAATCGCCGGCTTCGTGTTGTCCCAGTTGATGAACCGCTCGGCCGCTGCCGGGGTGGCGGCGCTTGGCAGCGGTGCGGTCGGCGCCCTGCTGGTGGGCCTGTCGCCGCTGCTGCTGTTTGCCGCCCTGTTCGTGTTTGCCGCGGTAGCGAGCGGGTTTCGGGGCGGCAGCGGCGGCGGCTGGTCGAGCGGCGGCGGGTTTGGCCGCGGTGGCGGCGGATTCCGTGGGGGCGGGGGCGGGTTTGGCGGCGGCGGAGCATCCGGCTCATGGTGAAATGCGGACGTGTCCTCCGGCATCTGTTCACACCGCCATGGGCGTGGCGCCGCGCTTTCCCGCGCGCAACCCTGGATGCCATCGAGGCTGCCATCGCCGCTTCCGAACGGCACCATGGCGGTGAAATCCGGTTTGCCGTCGAGCCTGCCCTGGGGCTGGGGCAAATCTGGCGCGGACTGAACGGCCGGGCGCGTGCAGTCGAAGTGTTTGCGCAACTGCGCGTATGGGATACCGAACACAATAGCGGCGTGCTGATCTATCTGCTGCTGGCCGATCGCGATATCGAGATCGTGGCCGACCGTGGAGTCGCGGCACGCGTGCCGCAGTCGGACTGGGACGCAGTGGCCCGGGCGATGGAAGCGCGTTTTCGTCAGGGCGACCACATGGGCGGCGCACTGGCCGGCATCGAGCGGGTCGGAGCACTGCTGACGCAGCACTTCCCGCCGCCAAGGCATAATCCGGACGAGCTGGCCAACCGGCCTGTCATTGTGAGGACATGAGATGCAGACCTATCTGTTGTGGTGGATCGTTGCTGCGGTACTGGTGGGACTGGAACTCACCACGGGCACTTTCTATCTGCTGCTTTACGGCCTGGCGGCCGCGGCCGCGGGAATCGCAGCATGGATGGGGCTGGGCTGGGCCGCGCAGTTCTTCGTGGCGGCCCTGATCGCCATACTTGGCACGCTGGCCCTGCAGCGCTGGAAGCGCGACACGGCGCATCCGGAATCGACCGTGCAGGACATGGATATCGGCCAGGCGGTGCAGGTCGAATCCTGGCAGGACGGGCGCGGCCAGGTGCGCTATCGCGGTGCGCTGTGGGATGCGGAAGCGGTATCCGCCGACACCGACGCCGCGCAGCCGCTGATCATCCGCGCGGTGCGCGGCAATACCCTCATCCTCGGCAACTGAAAGGATCGCTCATGGACGTCGTCGCCCTCGTCATTCTCATCGTCATTGCCATTGTCGTCGCCAAAGGGGTGCGCGTGGTGCCGCAGCAAAGCGCCTGGGTGGTCGAGCGCCTGGGCAAGTTCCACGCCGTGCTCGTGCCCGGCCTCAATCTGGTCATTCCCTTCATCGACAACGTGGCCTACAAGCACTCCCTGAAGGAAATCCCGCTCGACGTGCCGAGCCAGGTCTGTATCACGCGCGACAACACCCAGCTCGCGGTCGACGGCATCCTGTACTTTCAGGTGACCGATGCCAAGATGGCATCCTACGGGTCGAGCGACTACATAGCCGCGATCTCGCAGCTGGCGCAGACCACGCTGCGTTCGCTGATCGGCCGCATGGAGCTCGACCGTACTTTCGAGGAACGCGAGGAAATCAACCGCGGCGTCGTGATGGCGCTCAACGAGGCCTCGACCAATTGGGGCGTGAAGGTGCTGCGCTACGAGATCAAGGATCTGACGCCGCCCAAGGAAATCCTGCAGGCGATGCAGCGGCAGATCACCGCCGAGCGCGAGAAACGCGCATTGATTGCCTCGTCCGAGGGGCGCATGCAGGAGCAGATCAACCTTGCCACTGGCGAACGCGAGGCGGCGATTCAGCAGTCCGAAGGCGACAAGCAGGCCGCCATCAACGTCGCGCTGGGCGAGGCCGAGGCGATCAAGACCATCGCCGTAGCCAACGCCGAAGCGATCGCCCGGGTGGCGATGGCGATCGAAAAACCGGGCGGTATTCAGGCAGTGAATCTCAAGGTGGCGGAGAAATACGTGGAAGCCTTCTCCGGCATCGCCAAGACCGGCAATACCCTGATCGTGCCGTCGAACATGGCTGACCTGTCGACGCTCATTGCCGGCGCGATGGCCGTGGTGAAGGGACAGGAGCCGACGTCCAGGGGCTGACCCGGCTGTTTGCGGATTCAATGCACCACATCGTGGCGGTGCTTGAGCCAGATCGCGGTCATCACCGCGCTGATGAAGAGACCGAACACCCAGACGATGGTGTGGATGTGCCATTCGGCGCGAACCATCAGCGCATACGCGCCTGAAAGCACCAGGATGCTGATGTTCTCGTTGAAGTTTTGCTGCGCGATGGAGTGGCCTGCGCCCATCAGCAGGTGGCCGCGGTGCTGGAGCAGGGCGTTCATCGGCACGACGAAATAGCCGGCCAGTACGCCGGCGAAGGTCAGCAACAGCACGGCGGGCACGAGACTCTCGACCCAGATCAGCGCGATCGGCACGAAGCCGAGCGCGATGCCGGCCGGCAGTACGCCGATGGCCTCGCGCAACGGCACGTAACGGCCCGCCAGTACCGATCCGATGGCGATGCCGACGGCGGTGGCCGCGGTGAGCTGGGTCGCCTGGTCGAGCCCGTATTTCAGGTTGAGCGCGGCCCAGGCGATGATGAGCAGGCGCAGGGTTGCGCCCACGCCCCAGAACAGTGTCGTGACCGCCAGCGAGACCTGGCCAAGCGGATCACGCCAGAGCAGCAGGAAGCTGTGCCAGAAATCGTGCAGGATGAAACGCGGCGACTTGCTGGGCAGGCGGTGGTCGATGGGCAGCCGTGGAATGAAGAGGTTGACGAAGGCTGCGCCGAAATAGAGTCCGGTGATGGCCACGATGGCGAATTTCGGCGCGATCAGGCTGCCAGCCAGTCCCAGGTGCGTGAGCAGGGATTCCGCGAGCTGCGGATTGATCAGCGCACCGCCGATGATGGCACCGAGAACGATGGCGGCAACCGTCGTGCCTTCCATCCAGCTGTTGGCGACGACGAGCTTTTCCGGCGGCAGGAGCTCGGTGAGGATGCCGTATTTGGCCGGTGAATACATCGCCGCGCCGACGCCGACTACAGCATAGGCCCACAACGGCCCGAGTCCGATCAGCATGGCCATGCCGCCTGCGAACTTGACTGAATTGGCGATGAACATCACGCGTCCCTTGGGCAGGGCATCGGCGAAGGGCCCGACAAGTGGCGCCAGCACGATGTAGGCGATGACGAAGACCGTCTGCAGCAGAGGCGAATGCCATTCCGGTGCGGAAAAGAAAATCAGAAGGCCTATGGCGGCGAACAACAATGCATTGTCAGCCAGCGCGGACAGGAATTGCGCCAGCAGAATGATGTAAAAGGCGCGGTTCAAGGCCGGTGTGCCATGCCGGATTGGCGGAAAAGGACAGCAAGCTCTGTTTTCCCGGAACAGGAAAGCATTGCGAATACAACGGCTTGGCTGGCTGGTGTTTTCAACTCGGGCGGGTTTGTGATTGAATAAATTTCTTTATTGACCCGGGGCAGTAGTTTATGGCCGACCGCAGACTGCAAGTATTCTACACTGTGGCCAAGCAGCTGAGTTTCACCAAGGCAGCCGATATCCTCTACATGACGCAGCCTGCGGTGACCTTCCAGGTCAAGCAGCTGGAAGAGCATTTCAATACCCGTCTGTTCGAGCGCAGCCATGGCAAGATTTCCCTGACGCCGGCAGGTGATCTGGTGCTGGGCTATGCGGAGCGCATCCTCGCGCTGACCAGCGAAATGGAGGCGCGTGTCGGCGAGCTGACCGGTCAGGTGACCGGCCCGCTGATGATCGGCGCTTCGACCACCATTGCCGAATATCAGTTGCCGCGCATACTCGGCGAATTCAAGGAACGTTTCCCGCAGGTTCAGGCGCAACTGACCGTGGCCAACTCGGAAACCATTGCGGCCAAGGTGGCGGATCATTCGCTCGACGTCGGCCTGATCGAAGCGCCCTCCCATAATCCGCACCTGACCACGCTGGCCGTCTGCGAGGACGAGCTGGTCATGATCTGCGCGCCCAACAATGCCCTGTCCGGGCGGAGCAGTGCGGATGCCCGCGTGATTGCCGAACAGCCCTACGTGTCCCGTGAGCACGGCTCGGGGACTCGCGAGGTCGTCGACGGCTTTTTCCGTGACAACGGTGTCAATCCCGACGATCTGCATATCGAGATGGAACTGGGCAGCCGCGAGGCGATCAAGGGGGCGGTCGAGGCAGGATTGGGCGTCGCCATCATGTCGGCCTCCACGGTGACAAAAGAAATCCAGTTGGGGACGCTGGTCGCAGTGCCGCTCAGCCCGAGGCTCACACGCGAACTGTCGATGGTCTATGCACCGGAGAAATTCCGCAGCAAGCTGCTGGATGCCTTCATCAGCTTCGTCGAAAACAAATTCCAGCAGTGCAACATGGACGTCATTCCGCTGAAGCGGACGGCCAAGGGGCGCAATCGCTGATGCGGGACAGCAAACGCCTGCTGACGCTGTTTCGCGGATTATCGGAAGCGCGTCGGCAGGCCTTGCTGGACTATGCAGAATTCCTGGCCGGCAAGGAAAACGTCGAACGTGCGGCCGAACCGTCGCAAGAACCGGTGCCGATTCCACGCCCGGAGCAGGAAAACGTCGTCAAGGCGATCCAGCGTCTGATGCAGACCTACCCGATGCTGGAACGCAACCAGGTTTTTCATGAGGCTTCGGCGCAGATGACGCGCCATCTGCTGCATGGCGTGGCGGCCAGCGAGGCCATCGACGAACTGGAGCGCATCTTCGCGCGGCACTATCAGGTCCATCAGGAATCGCGGGGAAGTTAAGCGTGAGGATTTAGGGACTGGGGAGCGGCCATGCTGCGCAAGACGCCCTGATTCCTACCCGCCCAGCGCGCCGCCGCAGTTCCAGCAACTCAGGAAATTGCCCGGATTGGTTTCGCCGCAGCGCGGACAGGGGGCGCCGTCGCTGGCAGAAGCCGTCTGCATGTGCAGCAGCGCTTCGCGTGCGCGTTCCGTTTGTGCGTCGTCCTCGATCCAGATTTCAGGCTGGGCCTGCATGAAAGGCAGGTCGCCCAGTGCCCCCGATGCATGAACGTTCAGGATGTGGTTCGGGATGCCCAGACTGGCCAGCGTGTCGGATATGAGCTGGGCGTCTAGCAGGGTAGGGGCGATGTGGACTCGCCGCATCACGGAAGCCGCGTGTTCAGGCGGCGCGGCGGACGCGGACGATCAGGTCGATGCCTTCGGTGACCATGCCGTCGGGCAGGTCGGGCAGGCCGGAAATCCGCACGTGCATAGCGTCGATGTCGGAAAGTTTGCCGGTATCGACTTCGTACAGATGGTGGTGGGGCAGGGTGTTGGGGTCGTAGAACACCTTGCTGGGGTCGACGATGACTTCACGCACCAGCCCCTTGTCCAGGAAAAGCTTGAGCGTGTTGTACACCGTGGCTTTGGACGTCTCCGAATGGCGGGTGTTGACGATGGCCATCACCTGGTCGGCGGAAAGATGTTCCTGGCGCGAAAACAGGGCGTGCGCGATCTCGATCCGCTGATGGGTCGGATTGATGTCGTGGCCGCGCAGGAGGGTGGCCATGTTGTCGCGGGTGTAGTGCATGGCGTTATGATAATCCCCGATCTGGACTTTGTCTAATTCCCGGAATGGGTATGACTGTCATTTGAAAACGCCGCAACGGCGCGGCTTCCGTTCAAATAACGGTACAATCCGGCCCTGACTTCAAGGAACGTTCCCGTGGTTACCCTCACCCGTCTCGACAGCACGCAGTCCGATTTCCAGGCGCGTCTTGCCCGCCTGCTGCAATTCGATGACGCCACCGATGCCTCCATCGAACAGACTGTGGCGGACATTCTGAAGGATGTCCGGGCCCGGGGCGACGCGGCGGTGCTCGAATACACCGCACGCTTCGACCGCCTGCCGGCGGCTTCGCTGGCCAGTCTGGAACTGGGCCGGGCCGAGCTCGATGCCGCGCTGGCTGGTTTGCCGGCCGATACCCGTACGGCGCTGGAGGCGGCGGCATCGCGTGTGCGGCGCTACCACGAGCAGCAGATCCAGGGTTCCTGGTCCTATACCGAAGACGACGGCACCGTGCTGGGCCAGCAGGTCACCCCGCTCGACCGCGTCGGACTCTACGTGCCGGGCGGCAAGGCGGCTTATCCTTCGTCGGTGCTGATGAACGCGATTCCCGCCAAGGTGGCCGGCGTGGGCGAACTCGTCATGGTCGTGCCGACGCCTGGCGGTGAAAAAAATCAGCTGGTACTGGCAGCCGCGGCGATTGCCGGGGTGGACCGGGTGTTCACCATCGGCGGCGCGCAGGCGGTGGCGGCGCTGGCCTACGGTACCGAGACCGTGCCGCAGGTCGACAAAATCGTCGGTCCCGGCAATGCTTATGTGGCGGCCGCCAAGCGCCGCGTGTTCGGCACGGTGGGTATCGATATGATCGCCGGCCCGTCCGAGATCCTGGTCATCGCCGATGGCACGACGCCGGCCGAGTGGGTGGCGATGGACCTCTTTTCGCAGGCCGAACACGACGAGCTCGCGCAATCCATTCTGCTGTCGCCCGATCCGGCTTATCTCGACGCCGTCGCGGCAGCCATCGACACACTGATCGCCGAGATGCCGCGCAGCGAGGTGATCCGCACCTCGCTGACCAATCGCGGCGCGTTGATCAGGACGCGCGATCTCGACGACGCGGCGGCGATCTGCAACACCATCGCGCCGGAACATCTGGAGGTCTCGGTGGCCGACCCCGAGGCGCTGCTGCCCAAACTGCGCCACGCGGGCGCGATCTTCCTCGGCAAGCACACCTGCGAGGCGCTCGGCGATTACTGCGCCGGGCCGAACCACGTGCTGCCGACCTCTCGCACCGCGCGCTTCTCGTCGCCGCTGGGGGTCTACGACTTCCAGAAACGTTCGAGCCTGATCCAGGTGTCGCAGGCCGGGGCGCAGACGCTGGGACGCATCGCTGCGACCCTGGCCTACGGCGAGGGTCTGCAGGCGCATGCCCGTTCCGCCGAATACCGCCTGACGCACCGGTGAGTCGCCGATGAGCCGTTACTGGAGTGCCGTGGTGCACGGCCTGACGCCCTACGTGCCGGGCGAGCAGCCGAAGCTGGCCGATCTGGTCAAGTTGAACACCAACGAGAATCCCTACGGACCGAGCCCGAAGGTGCTCGAAGCAGTGCGGGCCGAAGCCGCCGATACGCTGCGCCTGTATCCCGACCCCAATTCCGACCGGCTGCGCGCCGGTATTGCCGCCTACCATGGCGTGACGCCGGAAGCCGTCTTCGTCGGAAACGGTTCCGACGAGGTGCTCGCGCACACCTTCATGGCACTGCTCAAGCACGACCGGCCACTGCTTTTTCCCGACATTACCTACAGCTTCTATCCGGTCTATTGCGGGCTTTACGGTATTGACTGCCGTACGGTGCCGCTGACCGGGACCTTCGAAATCCGGGTGGAAGACTACCGTGTGCCCAACGGCGGGATCATTTTCCCCAATCCCAACGCGCCCACGGGACGTCTGCTCGGGCTGGACGCGATCGAGCGCCTGCTGGCCGGCAATCCCGGTTCGGTGGTGGCCGTCGACGAGGCCTACATCGATTTCGGCGGTGCCAGTGCCATTCCGCTGACGGCCCGTCATCCGAATCTGCTGGTGATCCGCACGTTGTCGAAGTCGCATGCGCTGGCGGGCCTGCGCGTGGGCTACGCCGTCGGCCAGCCAGCGCTGATCGAAGCGCTCAACCGGGTGAAAGACAGTTTCAATTCCTATCCGCTGGACCGTTTTGCCCAGGCGGGCGCGCTGGCCTCGATCGAGGATTCCGCTTATTTCGAATCCCTGTGCGCCCGGGTCGTGGCGACCCGGGCCCGCATGGTCGACGCGATGATCCGGCTGGGCTTCGAGGTGCTGCCTTCGGCCGCCAATTTCGTCTTCGCGCGCCATCCCGCGCATGACGGCGCCGAACTGGCCGCCGCCCTACGCGAACGGCACATCATCGTGCGCCATTTCAGGAGTCCGGCCCGCATCGCGCCCTTCCTGCGTATCACGGTCGGGACCGACGGCCAGTGCGACGCGCTCGTCGACGCACTGACGGCGCTGTGCTGAAAACCGGATCGGCCTGCTAGAATCCCTCTAAAGCTCATGCCACCCGCAGCCATGCGTACCGCACAGGTCACCCGCAATACCCTCGAAACCCGGATCACGGTCAACCTCAACCTGGATGGCACAGGTGCGGCGAAACTCGCGACCGGCGTGCCTTTCCTCGATCACATGCTCGACCAGATCGCGCGCCATGGCCTGATCGACCTCGATATCCAGGCGCAGGGCGACCTGCACATCGACGCGCACCACACTGTCGAGGACACCGGCATCACCTTCGGTCAGGCCTTTGCACAGGCGCTGGGCGACAAGAAGGGCATTCGCCGCTACGGCCACGCCTACGTGCCGCTCGACGAGGCCCTGTCGCGGGTGGTCGTCGACCTCTCGGGACGGCCCGGCCTCGAATACCATGTCGACTACACACGGGCGCGCATCGGCGAATTCGACGTCGATCTCTTTCTCGAATTTTTCCGCGGCTTCGTGAACCACGCCGCGGCGACCCTGCACATCGATAACTTGCGCGGGATCAGCGCGCACCACCAGGCCGAGACCATCTTCAAGGCGTTTGGACGGGCACTGCGCATGGCGGTCGAGCCCGATCCGCGCATGGCCGGCGTGATGCCGTCGACGAAAGGCAGTCTGTAATGGCGGCCGCGGCCGACATCGCCGTCGTCGATTACGGCATGGGCAACCTGCGTTCGGTGTCCAAGGCCATCGAGCACGTCGCGCCGGCGATGAGAGTTGTGGTCACATCCGATCCGGATACCATTGCCGCCGCCGGGCGCGTCGTGTTTCCCGGTCAGGGGGCGGCACCGGACTGCATGCGCGAAATCGAAGCGCGCGGTCTGCGTGTCGCGATCATCGATGCGGCCAGGAACAAACCCTTTCTCGGCATCTGCATGGGCATGCAGGTGCTGTTCGAGCACAGCGAGGAAGGCGATACGCCTTGCCTGGGAATTTTTCCTGGCGCGGTGCAGCGTTTTCCCGACGAGGCAATGCGCGACGACCGGGGCGGCAAGCTGAAGGTCCCGCACATGGGCTGGAACAATGTTCATCAGGCGATGCCGCATCCGCTCTGGGCCGGCATCGAGGAAGGCGCGCGCTTCTATTTCGTGCACAGCTATTTCGTGCAGCCGGCGAACCCCGATCTGATCGCCGGCTTCTCGCACTACCCTTTTCCCTTTACCTGCGCGGTGGCCGCCGGCAACGTCTTCGCCGTGCAGTTCCATCCGGAAAAGAGCCAGAATGCCGGGCTTGCGCTGCTCGGCAATTTCGCAACCTGGAATCCGGGTGCGGCGTCTGCCGCTGCCTGCGATCTGTCCGGCGCAACCTGCGCCTAATTTCTTGTTTGCAAGACCATGCTGATCATTCCCGCCATCGACCTCAAGGACGGTCACTGCGTACGCCTGGAACAGGGCGAAATGGACAGGGCCACGGTATTCTCGGAAGACCCGGCCGCCATGGCCCGGCACTGGCTGGAGCTGGGGGCGCGTCGTCTGCATCTGGTTGATCTCAACGGCGCGTTCGCCGGCAAGCCGGTCAACGACGAAGCCATCCGCGCCATCGTCGATGCCGTCGGCGAGGAGATGCCGGTCCAGCTGGGCGGCGGCATCCGCGATCTGGCGACCATCGAGCGCTATCTCGACGATGGCGTGCGCTACGTCATCATCGGCACGGCAGCCGTCAAGAATCCTGGCTTTCTTCACGAGGCCTGCGACGCTTTTCCGGGGCACGTGATGGTCGGCCTCGACGCCAAGGATGGCAAGGTCGCGGTCGAAGGCTGGTCGAAGATCACCGGCCATGACGTCGTCGATCTGGCCAAGCGTTTCGAGGGCTACGGCGTCGAAGCCGTGATCTATACCGACATCGGCCGCGACGGCATGCTGACCGGCGTCAATGTGGATGCGACGCAACGGCTGGCTCAGGCCTTGTCCATTCCGGTCATCGCCAGCGGCGGCGTGACGGACATCGAGGACGTGAAAGCATTGTCCACCGTCGCCAAGGACGGCATCATCGGCGCCATTACCGGTCGTGCGATCTATCAGGGCACCCTCGATTTCGCCGTGGCGCAGAAGCTCGCCGACGAGCTGGCCGGCGGCGTCTTTGGCGTCTGAGCGCTTTCCATGCTTGCGAAACGCATCATTCCCTGCCTGGACGTGACCGACGGCCGGGTCGTCAAAGGCGTCAATTTCGTCGAACTGAAGGATGCAGGCGATCCTGTCGAGATCGCGCGCCGGTATAACGAGGCCGGCGCCGACGAGCTGACCTTTCTCGACATCACCGCCTCGTCGGACAATCGCGACCTGATTCTCCACATCATCGAGGCGGTGGCGAGCGAGGTCTTCATTCCGTTGACGGTCGGCGGCGGCGTGCGCGCGGTGGCCGACGTGCAGCGCCTGCTGAACGCGGGGGCGGACAAGGTCAGCATCAACACCTCTGCCGTGACGAACCCGCAACTGGTAAAAGACGCCGCGGACCGCTACGGCAGCCAGTGCATCGTCGTCGCCATCGACGCCAAGCGCACGGGCGATCACTGGGAAGTCTTCACCCATGGCGGGCGCAAGGCGACCGGGCTGGACGCAGTCGAATGGGCGAAAAAAATGCAGTCGCTGGGTGCAGGCGAATTGCTGCTGACCTCGATGGACCGCGACGGCACCAAGAGCGGCTTCGATCTCGACCTGACGCGGGCGATATCCGAGGCTGTTTCGATTCCGATCATCGCCAGCGGCGGCGTCGGCAATCTTCAGCATCTTGTCGACGGCGTTCGCGAAGGCCGTGCGGATGCCGTGCTGGCCGCGAGCATCTTCCATTTCGGCGAACATACCGTGGACGAGGCGAAACGCTATATGAAACAACACGGGATCGAGGTGCGCCTGTGAATGCGGTATCTAATTCCGCCTGGCTCGATGCGGTGAAATGGGATGCGCACGGGCTGGTTCCGGCCATTGCACAGGATGCAGCCACGGGCGACATCCTCATGGTGGCATGGATGAACCGCGAGGCGCTGTCGGAGACGGCACGGACGATGCGGGGCGTGTACTATTCGCGTTCGCGCGGCCGGCTGTGGCGCAAGGGCGAGGAGTCCGGACATGTGCAGCAGGTCTCGGAAATCCGGCTCGACTGCGACAACGACGTGGTGCTGCTCCGGATCGAACAGGTGGGTGGCATCGCTTGCCATACCGGACGCCGCTCGTGTTTTTTCCAGAAACTGACCCCGGACGGCCAGGGCGGTGGAGACTGGGTGACGACCGAACCTGTTCTCAAGCATCCCGGCGAGATCTACAAATGAGCGACATCCTTGACCGGCTGGCCGCCACGCTTGAAACACGCAAGCAGGCCGCGCCCGATTCGTCCTACGTGGCGAAGCTCTATGCCAAAGGTACGGACGCGATCCTGAAAAAGATCGGCGAGGAGGCGACGGAAACGGTCATGGCGGGCAAGGACGGCGAGCGCGAAAAGATCGTCTACGAAGTCGCCGATTTGTGGTTTCATACCTTGGTCCTGCTGGCACACAAGAACCTGTCGCCGGCCGACGTGCTGAACGAGCTGGCGCGCCGCGAGGGCCTGTCCGGACTGGTCGAGAAGGCGAACCGACATGAGTGACTGCATATTCTGCAAGATTGTCGAGGGACAATTGCCCTGCAATTCGGTCTATGAAGACGACGAGGTGCTGGCGTTCCACGACATTCGCCCGTTTGCGCGGGTGCATTTCCTGATCATCCCGAAAGCGCACATTGCCACGCTCGCCGATGCCGAGCCGGCGCAGGAGCGGCTGCTGGGCAAGATGCTGTTGCTGGCGCCCAGACTGGCGAAGGAGCAGGGCCTGGAAGCGGGTTTCAAGACGCTGGTCAATACGGGACGCGGCGGCGGTCAGGAAGTGTTTCACCTGCACATGCACGTATTCGGCGGCGGCGATCCCGTTCGCCCGGTTTAACGCAAAGGAGAGCTTACATGGGTAGCTTCAGCATCTGGCATTGGCTGATCGTTCTGGTGGTGGTGCTGCTGATCTTCGGCACCAAGAAGCTGCGCAATATCGGCAGCGATCTGGGCGGTGCGGTCAAGGGTTTCAAGGAAGGCATGAAGGAAGACCCGCCCAAGATCGCCGAAGGCGAGAAAGGGCACACCATCGATGCCGAGGTCAAGGACAAACAGCAGAGCTGAGGGCCGGAGCGGCGCACGTTCCTGCATCTTGCTGTCTGAGCCCTGGATTTCGTACTAAACCATGTTCGACATTGGGTTTACAGAGCTTCTCGTCATCGGTGTGGTGGCGCTCATCGTCATCGGCCCCGAGCGGCTGCCCAAAGTGGCCCGCACGGCCGGCCATCTATACGGCCGCATGCAGCGTTACGTAACGACGGTAAAAGCCGACATCAGTCGCGAGATTCAGCTCGATGAGATGCGCAAGGTCGGCGAAGATTTCAAGCAGTCGATCGAATCCGCGGCGAGCGAAGTGGAACAGAAGGCCACGGCAGTCGATGATTATCTGCGCAGCGAAACGAGCAACCTCGACAAAATGGTGTCGGCCATGGCGGCTACCGAAGGCGAGCGTCCCGAACCCGCCCCGCCGGCACAGCAGACTGCAGAGCCGCGGGTGGCAGCTGAATCCCGGTCGGTGCAACAAAGCCTGCCGCTCGACGAGCCCGACCAGAATCCGGCGACACCATCGACCGGTCATACCGCATGAACGAGCCGAAAGAAGGAACGGATACCTTTATCTCGCATCTGGTCGAGATGCGCGACCGCCTGCTGCGGGCCGTGCTCGGTGTGGTGGTTCTGTTCGTTTGCCTGTTCCCCTGGGCCAAGGAACTGTATGCCCTGCTGGCCGAACCGATGCTTGCGGCGCTGCCGGCGGGCGGGCAGATGATCGCCACCGAAGTCACCACACCGTTCTTCGTGCCGATGAAGGTCACGTTGATGACGGCATTTCTGCTGGCGCTTCCCTGGGTTTTCTACCAGGCCTGGGCTTTCATCGCGCCGGGGTTGTACCAGCACGAAAAACGGATCGGGGTCCCGCTGGTGGTCACCAGTGTGATCCTGTTTCTGGTCGGCATGGCTTTCGCCTATTTCTTCGTGTTCCCGATCGTTTTCGGTTTCATCGTGAGTGTCACGCCGGCCGGCGTGGCAGTCATGACCGACATCGGCAAGTACCTCGATTTCGTCATGACCCTGTTCCTCGCGTTCGGGGTGACTTTCGAGGTGCCGGTGGCCGTCGTCCTATTGGTGAAGATGGGCATGGTGTCGGTCGCCAAACTGCGTGAAATCCGGCCGTACGTCATCGTCGGCGCCTTCGTGATCGGTGCGATTTTCACGCCGCCCGACGTGATTTCGCAGTTCATGCTGGCCACGCCATTATGGATTCTTTACGAGATCGGCATTCTCGTCGCGGCTGCCATCACCAAACCGCGTCCGGAGACCGGTTCGGACTATGCTCCGATGTCAGAGTCGGAAATGGATGCCGAACTCGATCGCATCGAATCCGATTCGAAGGACCGCCGCTAGCAGCCTGCCGGCCCGTGTCCCGCACCCTGCGGGGCGCCGCATATTCCCCTATCCATTGCTTCGTGGAAAGCCGCGCGGGCGGGGATCGATTCCTTACGCTTCAATACGCCAAGCGAAAGCGCGCCAGGTCGAGAGCTGTTTTCCAAGGCATCGCACGGATTCGCACCTATTTGATGCGTATTGGCCGTGTACGCACCAAATTGATCCCGTGGTTTCTGGCATCTATTCTATGAGTTCATATGAATCAATGATCTGCTGACGAGGAATGATTGTTGCTTTAATTGGCCGGGTCATTCAGGGGGAGCGATAGATGGAGGCGTTGAAATCGGGCAGCGACGTACTGTTCGTATTGTTGGGCGGCATCATGGTGCTGGCCATGCACGCGGGGTTTGCTTTTCTGGAATTGGGCACGGTACGGAAAAAGAATCAGGTCAATGCCCTGGTGAAAATCCTGACCGACTTTTCCATTTCGACGATCGCGTATTTTTTCATAGGGTATGGCATCGCCTACGGGGTACATTTTTACGCTGGGGCGGAGGTGCTCTCGGCCCGCAACGGCTACGACCTCGTCAAATTCTTTTTTCTGCTGACGTTCGCGGCAGCCATTCCGGCTATCGTATCCGGCGGCATTGCCGAGCGGGCGCGTTTCAATCCTCAACTGGCGGCAACCTTTGCGCTGGTCGGTTTCGTCTACCCGTTTTTCGAAGGCCTGGCCTGGAATGGCAACTACGGCGTACAGGCCGCGCTGGAAGCGGCGACCGGTGCGAAATTCCATGATTTTGCCGGGTCGGTCGTGGTGCATGCGATGGGAGGATGGATCGCCCTGCCGGCAGTCCTGCTGCTGGGCGCGCGGCGCGGGCGCTATACCCGGGAGGGACTGGTGTCTGCGCATCCGCCGTCGAACATTCCTTTCCTCGCACTCGGCGCATGGATACTGACGGTGGGATGGTTCGGCTTCAACGTGATGTCCGCGCAGATGATCGAATCGGTGTCCGGCCTGGTGGCGGTGAACTCGCTGATGGCCATGGTCGGCGGGACACTGGCCGCCCTGGCTGCCGGCCGCAACGATCCGGGCTTCATTCACAACGGCCCTCTGGCGGGGCTGGTGGCGGTCTGTGCGGGTTCGGATCTGATGCATCCGCTGGGGGCACTGGCGACAGGTGCGATCGCCGGTGCGCTGTTCGTCTGGATGTTCACGATCACCCAGAACAAATGGAAAATCGACGACGTGCTCGGTGTGTGGCCGCTGCATGGTCTTTGCGGTGCCTGGGGCGGCATTGCCGCCGGCCTGTTTGGTGCCCAGGCGCTGGGCGGCATCGGCGGGGTGAGCCTGACCGCGCAGATCGCGGGCACGCTGGCGGGTGTGACGGTTGCGCTGGCCGGCGGTTTCGCCGTCTACGGCCTGATCAAAAAGCTGGTTGGCCTGCGGCTCGATCCGGAAGCGGAATTCAACGGCGCGGACCTCAGCATTCACCGCGTGTCGGCGACGGCCGAACGCGAAACCAACTGGTGAGCCTTCAGCCGGCCTGTTGCTTTTGCAGCAGGCGGACGTGGCGGCGACGCTCGATGCGCAATTGTTCGAGCTGCCGGTCGACCTGCATTACGTCAGGGTGCTGCTCGGTGTAGCGCAACAGCAGTTCGGTGCGCTTGACCCGCAGTTCGACCGCTTTTTCATCCAGTCGCTGCAGATAGGCATCCGGCTTGATGGGCGGGATGCTTGCTGTCCGCGATTGTCTGGGTTGCGGCGGAGGAGGGGCTGATTCCGCGGCAGGTGCCTCCGCAACGGGTGCGGACAGAGCCGGCGCCGCCTCGGGTTCGGCGGATTGGAGCAGGGCAGGAGGCGGCGCCGAGACGAAATGCTCGATCACGATGATGCCGACACCGATAAGCAGGAATACGCCGAGCGGGGTACCAAAGGCAAACACGCGCAAGCTGCGTGACATCGGTTCGGCAACGGCGGAAGGGGTATCGGGCGAAGCCGTCTGCCGGGCCGAGACCACCGCATGCAATGCGGTGGCGACTTCACGGGCGTTCGGGCGGCTGGCAGGATTTTTGTGCAGCATGCGGGCGAGCAGCTCGATCAGCGCCGGCGGCAGCGTACCGCGCATGGGCATCGCGGTCGGGGGCATTTCATTGACCACGCGATAGACGATGGTGGGCAGGCTGTCGCCGTCGAAGGCGTAGCGGCCGGTGAGCATCTCGTAGAGCACGGCGCCCAGAGAGAAAATATCCGATCGCCCGTCGACTTCCCGGCCCATGGCCTGTTCGGGCGACATATAGCGCGGCGATCCCAGCATCTGGCCGGTTTGGGTCTGGTTGCTGTTGAGCAGATGCGCGATGCCGAAATCGGTCAGCTTGATGCGCCCGCGCCGTCCGGTGACCACGACGTTGGCCGGCTTGATGTCGCGATGCACTACGCCGTGTTCGTGGGCGAAGGCGAGCGCCTCGGCCATCTGCAGTGCGGTATCGATCGCCAGATCGAGCGGCAGCAGACTGCGGTCCATGAGATCACGCAGCGTCGAGCCGGACAGGTATTCCATCGCGATGTAGGCGAGAGTGTCGGTCTCGCCCACATCGTAGATCGTCACAATGTTGGGATGCGAGAGCCGGCCGGCGCTCTGCGCTTCGCGCAGGAAACGGGCTTCCGCATCCGGTCCCTCGCTGCGCAATTGTGCAATGTCGACCGTCTTGATCGCCACTTCGCGTTCGATCAATGGATCGAGCGCGCGATAGACCGTGCCCATCGCACCCTGGCCGATCTCATCGAGGATTTCGTACCGCCCGATTTTCATGCCGTACTGCTCGGCGCGATTCAGGGCTGGCATTCGAGGGTCTGTCCCTGGACGGACAGGCTGTCTTTGCCCATCAGATAGAGATACCACGGCATCAGGTCGTCGGGGCACAGCAGCGTATCAGGCGACAGTCCGGGGTGGGTGCGCGCGCGCAGGGTCGTTGCAACCTGGCCCGGAATCAGGGTGTTGATGCGCACGGTCGAATCCGCACCGAGTTCGTCGGCCCAGATGCGGGTGAGCGTTTCCAGTCCGGATTTCGCCACCGCATAGCCCCCCCAGAAAGCCCGGGGCTGGTGCCCGTGGGTTTCACCCGTGAAGACCACCGAGGCATCCACCGCCTGCCGCAACAGGGGCAGACAGGCACGGGTCAGGGCAAAAGGGGCGATCAGGTTGACGCGCATCAGGGCCTGCCATTGATCGAGGGTTTGCAGGGCGAGCGGCGTAAGGCTGTGGAACAGGTGCGCGCTGTGCAGCAGACCGTCGAGACGCTTCAGGTGGTGGCCGATCGCGCCAGCGAGCGTTTCCAGTCCCCGGTCGTCGGCGACCGCAAGATCGAAGGGGAACATCGCGGGTTCGGGGCCGCCGGCTGCGACGATTTCGTCGTACACGGCCTCGAGTTTCGCTTCGTCGCGTGCAAGCAGGGCGACTGTTGCGCCATGGCGGGCGAAGGCCAGACTGGCCGTGCGCCCTAGCCCCGCGCTGGCGCCGGTGACGAGAACGACGCGGTCTGCAAGCAGGTCGGAACGGGGCGAATAATCTTTCATAGCGAATCGAGCAGGGCCAGCGCGGATTGTACGCCGCTCGAAGCTGCGCTTTCGAGCGTGGCGGGATAGGGGCCGTCGGTGTAGTCGCCGGCGAGGAAAAGACAAGGGTGGGCCGTTCGTATCGAGGGGCGCGCCAGATCGGGCTCGCATGCATACGTGGCTTGTTTTTCGACAATGTGGCGACGCCAGCGTGCCGCGCCCGGCGCGGCGAAGCGCCGCAGCTGGGCTTCGGCTTGATCGAGCCAGTCCGCGGGCAGTCGTGTCGCGGTGCTCGCGACGAAAGCCATCATGCCGGGTTGTCCGTGACTCTGGCCGCGGTCGAACACGAATTGCGCGGGGCCGTCGTCCAGCGCATATAAAGGCGCGCCGAGCTGGAAATCGGAGGTGTATTGCACGTAGCCGGTGGCAATGGGCAGGTAGCGGAAGTCCGCGATTGCGCTGCGCGCGGATTCGAGTTCGGGCAGGCCCGCCGTCAGTCTGCTCAGATGCTGCGGGGCGACGGCGACGATGACGTGGCTGTAATGCCGTGCGCCTTCGCAGGTATGTAGCAGGAATGCGCCGTTCGCGGCCTCGATTCGTTCGATCCGGCAAGCGAGATGGACCGTTCCACCACGCAGCAGTATGCGTTCTGCCGCGTGTGACGGAAACAGGCGGGTCAGGTCGCGGCGCGGCAGCAGCAGGTCACTGTCCGTACGCCGGGCGCCGAAGGCGGTACGCAACACGGCGAGAAAGACGCGCGCACTGGCCTGCCGGGGCGGCGTATTCAGGGCGGAGATGCAAAGCGGATGCCAGAGCAGGCGGTTGACCGTGTCCGGCTGATCGAATGTCAGTTCGGCAACGGTGCGGTCGACGTCCGGTTGGGGACTGCGCAGATGATGTTGCATCCAGCGGCCAGCGCGCCATTTGTCGCGCCAGTCGAGGCCGCGCGCACCGGCCAGCCCGGCCAGCAGGTGCAGCGGGGCCGGCAGGCGCGGGCAGGCGAAGCGGAAGCCCGGTGGCGTCTCGATCGCGAGCGGCAGGCGCCAGAGGTCGCCGCTGCCCGGGCCGGCGCGCCGGATCAGATCGAGGCAGTGGGCATACGCGCCGAGCAGGATGTGCTGCCCGTTGTCCAGTGCGCGACCGTCGAGCGATACGCCGCGTGCGCGGCCGCCAAGTATGCGGCCGGCTTCGAACAGATCGGCGGCCACGCCGGCTTCGGCCAGCGTGAATGCCGCGGCGCAGCCAGCCCAGCCGCCGCCGACGACGGCAACCGCAGGCTTCACGGGAACAGCCATGTCCGGCCGGCGAGCCACAGCTTGCGCAGCGGTGTGAGCGAAACGCGCGCGCACAGGACAGGGAAGGCTGCGCGGCGGATTTCATCGAGCAGGGCGCGGTAGATTGCAGCCATGACCAGCCCCGGCCGCTGGGCGCGCCGCGCGTCGGCCGGCAGCGCATCGAAGGCGGCGGCGTAATGCACGAGCGCACGTTCGTACTGGAACTGCATCAATGCCTGGAAGGCGGGGGTGTCGCGGCCGTCGAGCAGATCGGACTCCGAGACGCCAAAACGCGTCAGTTCGTCTTGCGGCAGATAGATACGGCCGCGCCGGGCGTCTTCGCCCACGTCCCGGATGATGTTGGTGAGCTGGAACGCGAGGCCCAGCTCGTGGGCATAGCGGCGCACGTCGCGGTGACGCGTTTCGTCGAAAATGCCCGCCGCGATTTCGCCCACCACGCCGGCCACGCGGTGGCAATAGAGGCGTAGCGATTTGAAATCGGGGTAGCGGGGCTGGTCCAGATCCATCGCCATGCCATCGACGATTTCCAGCAGCAGCTCCGGCCGGATGTCGCGCCCGCGCGATGTATCGGTCAGTGCGCGCGTCGTCGGGTGCTCAGGTGCGCCTGCACCGAAACGCGCGATCTCGCTGCGCCACCAGTCGAGCTTTGCCTCGGCCACCTGGCGCTCGTGACATTCGTCCACCACATCGTCAAGCTCGCGGCACAGCGCATAGAACGCCGTGATCGCACGGCGCGTCTCCTGTGGCAGGAAGACGAAACTGTAGTAAAAGCTGGAACCGCTGGCGGCGGCGCGTTCCTGACAATAGACGTGTGGATCCATAGTTTCAGCGCAGGCTCCGCGCCAGCATCATGGCCCAGTCCGTGCGCGTGAGCAGCGGACGTGCCGTGAATACGCAGGCCGGATCGGCATGCAGCTTGCGGAGGATGGTTTCGCCGCCGCGTATCGTTACACGCAGTTCCAGCCCGATGCGTCCCTTGAGAATGCGTCCCAGCGGGGCGCCGGCCTGCAGCATCCTGCGCGTTCGCTCGATCTGCGCATGCATCATCATGTGCCACAGACCGCGGGTGTCGCCGTGCGCGATTTGGGTTTCGTCGACATGATGGGCGGCGAGTTCGTCCTGCGGCAGGTAGATGCGGTTTTTCCGGTAATCGATGGCGATGTCCTGCAGGAAATTGATGAGCTGCAGGCTGCTGCAAATCGCATCGGAATAGGCGAGGTGGCGCGCATCCCTGTCGCCGTACAGGTGCATCATCAGGCGGCCGACAGGGTTGGCCGAGCGGCGACAGTAGTCCATGAGTTCCCCGAAATTCGCATAGCGGGTCTTCTCGACGTCCTGCGCGAAGGCCGACAGCAGATCGCGGAAGGGCGCAACCGGAATGGCATGGGCGCGGATAGCATCGGTCAAGGGCCCGAATACCGGATCGTCGGGCATCTCGCCACGTTCGATACGGTCCAGCGCCGCCTGGTATCCGGCAAGCTGGCGCAAGCGCTCGTCTGCAGGCGCTTCGCCCTCGTCGGCGATATCGTCGGCGCTGCGGGCGAAACGGTAGATGGCCTCCACCGGGCGGCGCAGGTGTCTGGGCAGCAGCCAGGAGGCGACCGGGAAGTTTTCGTAGTGATCGACCGGCATCGGCAATAAAAAACGGAATGGGAATAAAGACTTAAGACGAGGCCGGGCTGCCTTGGGTGACAGCATCGCATTGATTATATTACACTTCTTGGCTGCAGGTTTTGCGGCCAAGCCGCGAAAGTGGCGGAATTGGTAGACGCACTGGATTTAGGTTCCAGCGCCGCAAGGCGTGGGGGTTCGAGTCCCCCCTTTCGCACCATCGGCTCGTTGCCTTTGCCCCGATTTTCATTTCACCCAGGACGTATTAGCGATGCAAGCAAATCTCGAAGTGCTCGAAGGTCTGGCGCGCCGGCTGGACATCAGCGTGCCCATGGATCAACTGGAAACCGAAGTGCAGAGCCGCCTCAAGCGGCTCGCGCGAAGCGTCAAGATGGACGGCTTCCGTCCGGGCAAGGCGCCGCTTGCCGCGGTGGCGCGCCAGCATGGCGCGGGCGTGCGCCAGGAGGTGCTGGGCGAAACCCTGCAAAACCGTTTTGGCGAGGCCGTGCAGTCCCACCAGCTGAAAATTGCGGGCTATCCGCGCTTCGAACCCAAGACCGGCGCTGCCGGTGGAACCGAAATGACCTTCAGCGCCAGTTTCGAGGTGTATCCCGAAGTGAAGATCGACAGCTTGTCGGATGGCAAGCTGGGCCGTCCTGTCGTCGATCTGGGCGAGGCCGACGTGGACCGGACACTCGACGTCCTGCGCAAGCAGCGCCGTAGCTTCGAACCGGCTGCGCGACCGGCCGCCGAAGGCGATCTGGTGAGGTTCGATTACCAGGGTACGGTCGATGGCACGCCTTTCGAGGGTGGCAAAGGGGATGATTTCGCAGCCGTGCTGGGCGAAGGGCGCCTGCTCAAGGATTTCGAGGCGGCGCTCGCCGGGCTTCAGGCAGGCGATGCCAAGGGATTTGATCTGACTTTCCCGACGGATTATGCAGCCAAGGAACTGGCCGGCAAGACCGCGCACTTCGATGTTCAGGTGAAGGCGGTCGAGGCCCCGGTGCTGCCGGCAGTCGATGCCGATTTCGCCCGTGCCTTGGGCGTCGGGGATGGCGATGTGGAAAAGCTGAAGGCAGAAGTGAAATCCAATCTGGAGCGCGAGGTCAAGCGCCGGGTGCAGGCCAGGCTCAAGGAGCAGGCGATGGAGCTGCTCCTGAAGAAGAGTACGCTGGATCTGCCGCAAAGTCTGGTCGCGATGGAAATCGAGCGCCTGATGAAGATGACCGAGACGGACATGCAGTCGCGCGGGGTTCAGAGTGTCAAGCTCTCTGCCGATATGTTTACGGGACAGGCCGAACGTCGCGTTCGGCTGGGGCTGATCCTGGCCGAGATCGTGCAGGCGAACAAGCTGGTTGCGCAGCCCGACCAGGTTCGAACCCTGGTTCAGGAACAGGCGCAGAGCTACGAAGAACCGGATCAGGTGGTCCAGTGGTACTACCAAAACCCCGAGCGCATGCAGGAAATCGAGTCCCTGGCGCTGGAAGAGAATGTGGTAGCATGGGTCGCAGGTCAGGCCCAGGTGGAAGACGTGGTAACCTCTTTTGAAGAATTGATGGGACGTGCCTGATGCACTTCGATTTTGAACACAAGATGATCGAGCCCCAAGGGTTGGGGCTCGTGCCCATGGTCGTCGAACAGAGCGGCCGGGGCGAGCGCGCTTACGACATCTATTCGCGCCTGCTCAAGGAGCGGGTGATTTTCCTGGTGGGCCCTGTCAATGACGCGACCGCCAACCTGGTCGTGGCGCAGATGCTTTTCCTCGAGTCGGAAAACCCCGACAAGGATATCTATTTCTATATCAACTCGCCCGGCGGTTCGGTTTCGGCCGGTCTGGCGATTTACGACACGATGCAGTTTATCAAGCCGGACGTGTCGACATTGTGCATCGGCCAGGCGGCCAGTATGGGCGCTTTTCTGCTGACGGCCGGTGCCAAGGGCAAGCGCTTCTGTCTGCCGAATTCGCGTGTGATGATTCACCAGCCGCTGGGCGGTTTTCAGGGGCAGGCGTCCGACATCGAAATCCACGCCAAGGAAATCCTTTATCTGAAGGCGCGCCTCAACGAGATGCTGGCGAAACACACCGGCCAGAGCATCGACGTCATCGAGCGCGATACCGACCGCGACAATTTCTTGAGCGCGGAGGCATCGGTGAAATACGGGTTGGTCGACAAGGTGTTGACCAGCCGGGCTGAATCGTAAGCACATCTGCAAGGAACGGGCATGGCAGACAAAGGTTCGAGCGACAAACTTCTCTACTGCTCCTTTTGCGGCAAGAGCCAGCACGAGGTCCGCAAGCTGATTGCAGGCCCCTCGGTGTTCATCTGCGACGAGTGCGTCGAGCTGTGCAACGACATCATCCGGGAAGAGATCCAGCAGGCCGACAGCCATAAAAACACGGGTTCCGACCTACCGACACCGCATGAGATCAGCGGCATCCTCGATCAGTACGTCATCGGTCAGGGGCAGGCGAAAAAAGCCCTCGCCGTCGCGGTGTACAACCATTACAAGCGACTGCGCAGCAATACGTCCTCCGGTAGCGAGGTCGAGCTGGCCAAGAGCAACATCCTGCTGATCGGCCCGACCGGATCGGGCAAGACGCTGCTTGCGCAGACGCTGGCGCGCTTGCTCAACGTACCGTTCGTGATTGCCGACGCCACCACGCTGACCGAAGCGGGTTATGTAGGCGAGGACGTCGAGAACATCATCCAGAAGCTGCTGCAGAAATGCGACTACGACGTGGACAAGGCCAAGCAGGGCATCGTCTACATCGACGAGATCGACAAGATCTCCCGCAAATCCGACAATCCGTCGATCACACGCGACGTGTCCGGCGAGGGCGTGCAGCAAGCGCTCCTCAAGCTGATCGAAGGCACGACGGCCTCCGTCCCTCCGCAAGGGGGGCGCAAGCATCCGAATCAGGAGTTTGTCCAGGTCGACACCAGCAACATCCTGTTCGTCTGCGGCGGCGCGTTCAGCGGCCTGGAGAAGGTGATCCGCAATCGCACCGAGAAAGGCGGTATCGGCTTTGGCGCGCAGGTCAAGAACGTCGACGAAACCAAACGCGATGCCGAGCTGTTGCATCAGGTCGAACCCGAGGATCTGATCAAGTACGGCCTGATTCCCGAATTCGTCGGCCGTTTGCCCGTGGTGGCGACGCTCGACGAGCTCGATGAAGCGGCGCTGGTGCAGATTCTGACCGAGCCGAAGAATGCGCTGACCAAGCAGTTCGCAAAACTTTTCAAGATGGAAGGCGTCGAACTCGAATTCCGCGAAGATGCGCTGACGGCCATCGCGAAGCGTGCCTTGGCACGCCGAACGGGTGCACGTGGCCTGCGTTCGATCATCGAACATGCGCTACTGGACACGATGTACGACCTGCCATCGCTCAAGGGCGTAAGCAAGGTCGTTGTCGACGACAATCTTGTCAACGGCGAGGGCAAGCCCTTGTTGATCTACTCCGAGCAAGGCGACCAGCCACTGGCCGCCGGCGCCTGACGGGTACTGTGATGGATGCAGAAAGTCGGCGCCTGCAGGACGGGGCGCCGATTTTTTTGCACCGGCATTCTTGAAGTCCGGTCCAGGAGCCCTCATTTGCATGGTGCGCGGTGCATGCCTGCGCGTACTAACCTACAACCAGACCAGGAAAACATGATGAGCGACGACACATCCAAGGAACAGATAGATCTGCCGCTGTTGCCGCTTCGCGACGTGGTGGTCTTTCCCCACATGGTGATCCCGCTCTTCGTCGGGCGGCCAAAATCGATCAAGGCGCTGGAAACCTCGATGGAATCCGGCAAGAATATCCTGCTGGTTGCACAGAAGACCGCCGCCCAGGACGACCCCACGCCCGAGGACCTGTATGGCACGGGCAGCGTCGCCACAGTGCTGCAGATGCTGAAATTGCCCGATGGCACCGTGAAGGTGCTGGTCGAGGGAAATCAGCGCGCGCGCGTAATCGATGTGGCGGATACCGGCACCCATCTCGCGGCACGGGCCGAGGTCCTGCCGCCCGAAGGCGAGGAGCACGTCGAAGTCGAAGCCATGCGCCGCGCATTGCTGACGCAGTTCGATCAATACGTCAAGCTGAACAAGAAAATCCCGCCTGAAATCCTTACTTCCCTGTCGGGTATCGACGAAGGTGGCCGTCTGGCCGACACCATCGTCGCCCATCTGCCGCTCAAGCTGGAGCAGAAGCAGGAAGTGCTGGAGATGATCGGCGTCAACAAGCGGCTGGAACATCTGCTGGGCCTGCTGGAAGGCGAGCTCGATATCCTGCAGGTTGAAAAGCGCATCCGTGGCCGTGTAAAACGGCAGATGGAGAAGAGCCAGCGCGAGTACTACCTGAATGAGCAGGTCAAGGCGATCCAGAAAGAGCTGGGTGACATCGAGGAAGGCGCCGAACTCGAAGAACTGGAAAAGCGCATCAAGGCGGCCAGCATGACCAAGGAAGCCGAAGCCAAGGCGATGGGGGAACTGAAAAAGCTGCGCATGATGTCGCCCATGTCGGCCGAAGCCACCGTCATTCGCAGCTACATCGAGGCGATGGTCGGCCTGCCGTGGAAAAAGAAAACCAAGATCAGCAAGGATCTGGCCAAGGCCGAGAAAGTCCTAGATCAGGACCACTACGGCCTGGACAAGGTCAAGGAGCGCATTCTCGAATATCTTGCCGTTCAGCAGCGAGTCGACAAGGTGAAAGCTCCCATCCTCTGTCTGGTCGGACCGCCCGGTGTCGGCAAGACCTCGCTGGGGCAGTCGATTGCGCGTGCGACGAACCGCAAGTTCATTCGCATGGCGCTCGGCGGCGTGCGCGACGAATCGGAGATTCGCGGCCATCGCCGTACCTACATCGGTTCGATGCCGGGCAAGATCCTGCAGAGCCTGACCAAGATCGGCGTGAAGAATCCGTTGTTTCTGCTCGATGAAGTCGACAAGATGGGCCAGGACTTTCGCGGCGATCCGGCATCGGCGCTGCTGGAGGTGCTCGATCCCGAGCAGAACCATACCTTCCAGGATCACTACATCGAGGTCGAATACGACCTGTCCGACGTAATGTTCGTCGCCACGGCGAATTCGCTCAATCTGCCGGCGCCGCTGCTCGACCGGATGGAAGTGATTCGCCTGTCGGGCTATACCGAAGACGAGAAGATCAACATCGCCGAACGCTATCTGGTACCCAAGCAGCTGAAGGTCAACGGCATCAAGGAAGAGGAACTCGCCATTGCCGAATCCGCGCTGCGCGACATCGTACGTTACTACACGCGCGAAGCCGGTGTGCGTAACCTCGAACGCGAGGTGTCCAAGATTTGCCGCAAGGCAGTGAAGGCCCTGCTGCTGCAGAAGCGGAAAGGCAAGATCAGCGTCACTTCGCGCAATCTGGACAAGTATCTCGGCGTGCGGCGTTTCAGTTTCGGCATTGCCGAGAAGAACAACCAGATCGGGCAGGTCACGGGGCTGGCCTGGACCGAGGTGGGTGGTGAATTGCTGACTATCGAAGCGGTATCGCTGCCCGGACGCGGCAAGATGACGACCACCGGCAAACTCGGCGAAGTCATGCAGGAATCCATCCAGGCTGCCTTGTCCGTGGTGCGTTCACGCTCGCGCAAGCTTGGCATCCAGGCCGATTTCTACCAGAAGCGCGATATCCATATCCACCTGCCGGAGGGAGCTACGCCCAAGGACGGCCCTTCTGCGGGCATCGCGATCTGTACCTCGATGGTGTCGATCCTGACCGATATCCCGGTGCGGGCCGACGTTGCGATGACCGGTGAGATCACGCTGCGCGGCGAAGTGCTGCCGATCGGCGGCCTGAAGGAAAAACTGCTCGCAGCGCATCGCGGCGGTATCAAGACCGTGTTGATTCCGCATGAGAACGTCAAGGATCTCACCGATATTCCGGACAACATCAAGAACCGGCTCGATATTCATCCGGTGAAATGGATCGACGAAGTCCTGGAGCTCGCTTTGGAACGGGCGCCGGAATCGCTTCCCGAAAGCGCGGAGGGTGAGGATGTCCAGGGCATCGCCGTACCCGAGGACGACGACAATGCGTCGGCCGCGCTGAAGCACTGATTGGGTATTTTTTGACCACCCGCCGGAATCCCGCGCCAGGCGCGGGATTTTTTTATGAACCGCCCGGGAAACCGCTTGACACAAGGTTTTTCGGGTTGCTATAAAAGCGCCCACAGGGCTTTCCTGTGCCACTTTGAGTGAAGGGGACAACACGTGAACAAATCCGAATTGATCGATGCCATCGCCGACTCGGCCGACATTTCCAAGGCAGCCGCTGGTCGCGCGTTGGATGCCGCCGTCGAGGCCGTGAAGAAAGCGTTGAAGAAGGGCGACATGGTCACCCTGGTTGGGTTCGGCAGCTTCTATGTGGGCAAGCGCGCCGCGCGTACCGGTCGCAATCCGCGCACTGGCGCTTCCATCAAGATCAAGGCTGCCAAGGTGCCGAAATTCCGCGCCGGCAAAGGTCTGAAAGACGCCATCAATTGATCTGAATTACAAATCGCATTTGGCAAGATCGGGAAAAATGTTGTAGAATTTTGGTCTTTGCCGGGTGCTTAGCTCAGCTGGTAGAGCGTCGCCCTTACAAGGCGAATGTCGGGGGTTCGAACCCCTCAGCACCCACCAGCAGTTCCTGAGAATTCAATAAGCAACAAGCAGCGGCAACCGTATTTTTGGAGTGGTAGTTCAGTTGGTTAGAATACCGGCCTGTCACGCCGGGGGTCGCGGGTTCGAGTCCCGTCCACTCCGCCAACACCAAAAAAGGCGAACATATGTTCGCCTTTTTTATTTTGTTTTCGGGAACCGCGGGGAAACCGATCTCTCTTGAATGAGACGCGGGCCGCAAAGTGCGCGAGAATGCGCGCTCGGCATCCTGTTGATATGGAGTGAACTGTGCTCGAAGCAATACGCAAGCATGCGCAAGGTTGGCTGGCCAAGGCCATCCTGGGCCTTATCGCGCTCACTTTTGCCTTCTTCGGCTTGGAATCGTACATGGCGGGCGACCGTAGCGGCGGCGTGATCGCCGAGGTCGGCGATGTCGGTATTTCGCGCGATGCATTGGCAAATGAAGTCAGAACGCAGCGCGATCGCATGCGCGAATCGATGGGGCAGGCTTTCGATCCGGCGATTGCCGAGACGAAGGATTTCCGCAATCAGGTGCTGGACAGTCTGGTCGAGCGCTCGGCGATGCTGCAGGATGCACAAAAACTCGGCATCCTCGCGCCTGATGCCTATGTGGCCGCGATGTTGGGGCGCATCCCGACATTCCAGGAAGACGGCAAGTTTTCACAGGCGCGTTACGAAGCGATCTTGCGCCAGAACGGACGTTCGCCTGCGCAGTTCGAGAACGAACTGCGTCAGGAATTCATGCTCGAAACGATGGCCAGCCCGGTCACGCTGGCCAGCTTTCCTTCGAGGGAAGTGTCCGCGCAGCTTGGGCGCCTGGTTGCCCAGCAACGCGAAATTTCGTGGCTGGACATCCCGGCCGCCGCGGTCGCGAGCGCAATCAGGATCGAGCCTGCCGATATCCAGCGATACTACGAAGCAAACAAGGCTGAATTTACCGAACCGCAGCAGGTCCGCGCCGAGTATGCCGTCCTTGATCAGGCGGCGATTGCCTCGGGCATTGCGGTAAGCGAGCAGGCCGTCGCGGATTACTACACCGCACACGCTGCCCAGTTTGGCCGGCCGGAACAGCGCAGTGCCAGTCACATTCTCGTCGCGGTCGACAAGGCTGCCGATGCGGCCACGCGCGCCAGGGCCAAGGCCAAGGCCGAGACCCTGTACCAGACCCTGCAGAAATCGCCCGCGCGCTTTGCTGAGCTGGCACGTACCGAATCGCAGGATCCGGGATCGGCCGAGCAGGGCGGGAGCCTGGGCAGTTTCGGGCGCGGCATGATGGTCAAGCCGTTCGAGGATGCCGTTTTCGGCATGAAGTTGCACGAGATTCGTGGACCGGTGGAGAGCGACTTCGGCTATCACATCATCCGTCTCGACGGCATCGAACCGTCGCAGGCGATGCCGCTGGCGCAGGTGCGTGGCATGGTCGTCGATACGTTGCAGAAGCAGGAGGCACAAAAGCGCTTTGCCGAACTGGCGGAAAATTTTGGCAACCTGGTTTACGAGAATGCCGATTCCCTGCAGCCTGCGGCCACGGCGGCAAAGGTTGCCGTGAAGCAGACCGACTGGTTCAGCGCCAAATCGCTGCCACCTCCGCTCGACCATGCCACGTTGTCGGACGCCTTGCTCAGCCCGGAGTCGCTCAAGAACCACCAGAATACCGAAGCGATCGAGATCAAGCCGGGCACCCTGGTCGCTGCACGCGTGCTGGATGTCCGGCCCGCGCGTCTCAAGCCATTGGCCGAAGTGACGCAGGCGATCGAGGCCAGATTGCGCCACGATCGGCAGATCAGCTTGCTGACCCAAAAGGGCGAGACAATGATCAAGGCGCTGACCGGGGGCGAGGAGCAGGGCGTCACCTGGTCGGCGTTCAAAATGGTGACCCGCCAGCCGGACGGGCTGCTGGCGCCTGCCGAAGCGCGGGCCGTATTCCGGGTGCAGACCGACAAGCTCCCGGCCTACACGGGCTTCGTGCGTCAGGATGGCGCGTATCGTATCGTGCGCATCAGCCGCGTGCTGGATACGTCGGCTGTCGACCCCATGCTGACCGCATCGATCGAATCGGGGGTGCTCCAGGCGCAGCAGCGTGCCGACATGAAGGCAATGCTGACGCTGGTCAAGGCGGGGCACAAAGTGAAGATCAAGCAGGATGCGGTCGAGGGACGTTGACGGACACGTGCCTGTCTGCCGGCAATAAAAAACGCGCCATCAGGCGCGTTTTTTATTGCCGGCGCGCGGGATGTCAGTCGACGCCGCCGGTGGTTGTGCTGAAGCCTGCGTCCACATACGTGATTTCGCCGGTGATGCCGGAAGCCAGATCGGACAGGAGAAAGGCGGCGGCATTGCCGACTTCGTCGATGGTCACGTTGCGGCGCAGCGGTGCGTTGCGCGCGGTGAGGTCGAGCTTCTCGCTGAAATTCGCGATGCCCGAAGCGGCCAGGGTCTTGATCGGGCCGGCCGACACGGCGTTTACGCGTATGCCCTTCGGGCCGAGGCTTTGCGCCATGTAGTAGACGTTCGATTCGAGGCTGGCCTTGGCCAGCCCCATGACGTTGTAGTTGGGTGCGGAACGGATTGCCCCCAGGTAGGACAAAGTCAGCAGGGCGGCCGGACGGCCTTCCATCATGGGTAGCGCGGCCTTGGCAAGGGCGGCGAAGCTGTAGGAGCTGACGTCGTGTGCAATGCGGAAGTTTTCACGGGTGACGGCGGACAGGTAATCGCCGGAGAGTGCCTCTTTCGGGGCAAAAGCAATCGAATGGACCAGGCCATCGAGGCCGTCCCAGTGCTTGCCGAGCTCGGCGAAGAGCGTGTCGATCTGCTCGTCGCTGGACACGTCGCACGGAAAGACCAGGCTGGAACCGAATTCGGCGGCCAGGCCGGTCACGCGCTCCTGAATGCGTTCGCCCTGGTAGGTGAAAGCCAGCTCGGCCCCCTCGCGCTTGCAGGCGCCGGCGATGCCGTAGGCGATGGAACGGTTGGAGATGACGCCGGTGATGAGGATGCGTTTACCCGCAAGAAAGCCCATGGTGATCTCGCATGAATGAAAGTCGCCGAATTATAGCGGCTGACGCCGGCAGCGGGCTTGGGTACACTTGCGGCATGACACGTTTGGGGGCCATTCTGACGCTCGTCGGCGCAGGCATGCTGGCAGGCTGTTCCGACAGCTGGAACACACCCTACCCGGGCAGCGATGCACAGGCGAACGTCGTATACAGCGCATTCGGCGAACGTCCCAAACACCTCGACCCGGCACGCTCCTACAGCGAAAACGAAGTCGAATTCACCGGCCAGATCTATGAGCCGCCCCTGCAGTATCACTTCCTGAAACGTCCGTACGAACTGATCCCGTTGACTGCAGCGTCGGTGCCGCATCCGCGCTACTACGACAAGGCGGGTGAGCTTTTGCCTGACGACGCGCCGGTGGCGGCCATTGCCGAAAGCGTCTACGAAATCCATATCCGCCCCGGCATTCGCTACCAGCCGCATCCGGCGTTTGCACGTGACGCGGCGGGGCGGTACCGCTACCATGCGCTGCGCGCGACGGACGTCGCGGACAAGCGTCAGGTCGCCGATTTCCCCTATGCCGGCACGCGGGAGCTCGTTGCGGCCGACTACGTCTACCAGATCAAGCGGCTGGCCGATCCGCGCAACAGCTCGCCCATCTTCGGGCTGATGAGCGAACATATCGTCGGTCTGCAGGCACTGGGAAAAACACTGGAACAGACGCTGCAGGCACGGCCCGGACGACCGCTCGATCTCAACGCCTTTGCGTTGTCCGGCGCCGAAGCCGTGGACCGGTATACCTACCGCATCCGGATAAAGGGCAAGTACCCGCAGTTTCTGTACTGGCTGGCGATGCCGTTCTTTGCGCCGATTCCGTGGGAGGCCGAGGTTTTCTATGCACAGCCGGGCATGTCCGACCGCAATCTGACGCTCGACTGGCAACCGGTCGGGACGGGGCCGTTCTATCTGGCGGAGAACGATCCCAACCGTCGCATGGTGCTCAAGCGCAATCCGAATTTCCACGGCGAAACCTATCCCGTTACAGGCGAGGCCACGGACGCGGCGGCGGGTTTGCTGGCCGATGCGGGCAAGCCGCTGCCGTTGATCGACGGCGCGGTGTTCACGCTGGAGAAGGAATCCATTCCCTACTGGAGCAAGTTCCTGCAGGGTTATTACGACAGCTCGGGCATTACTTCGGACAGCTTCGACCAGGCCATCCAGTTTTCTGCAGGCGGCGATCCGCAGCTCACCGACAGCATGCGCGGGAAGGACATCCATCTCGTGACGACCGTGGCCACATCGCTCTGGTATGTCGGTTTCAATATGCTCGATCCGGTCGTGGGCGGGCTGGCGCCGGAACGGCAGAAACTGCGGCAGGCGATATCCATCGCGCTCGATTACGAGGAATTCGTTTCCATCTTCCTCAACGGCCGAGGCATCCCCGCGCAGGGCCCGATTCCGCCCGGCATATTCGGACACGTCGACGGTACCGCAGGACTGAATCCCTACGTCTATCGCGCGGACGGCAACAGAATCGTCCGCCGTTCCCTGGACGATGCCCGACGGCTGCTGGCCGAAGCCGGCTATCCCAACGGCCGCAATGCACGGACGGGCGAGCCGCTGGTGCTGTACTTCGACACCATGGCAAGCGGACCGGATTCGAAATCGCGGCTCGACTGGATCAAAAAACAGCTCGACAGGATCAACGTCCAGCTCGTGGTACGCGGCACCGATTACAACCGATTCCAGGACAAGATACGCAAGGGCAACGCACAACTGTTCGAATGGGGCTGGAACGCGGATTACCCCGATCCGGAAAATTTCTTCTTTCTGCTTTACGGGCCGAACCGCAAGGTGGGCAAGGGCGGCGAGAATGCGGCGAACTACCAGAACGCCGAATTCGACCGTCTGTTCGAACGCATGAAGGATATGGACAACGGCCCCGAACGCCAGCGCGTGATCGACAGCATGCTGGAGATCGTGCGGCGCGATTCGCCCTGGGTTTTTGCTTTCTACCCGAAATCCTTCGCCCTGCGCCATGCGTGGGTGCATAACGTGAAACCGAATCTGATGGCGAACAACACGCTCAAGTACCGGCGTGTCGATCCCGCGCTACGGGCCGAGCGGCGCGAAGCCTGGAACAGGCCGACGCTCTGGCCGCTCGCACTCGGCGCAGCCGGCCTGATCGCACTCGTCGCCCCGGCGGTCGTGGCCTGGCGCCGGCGCGAGCGGGAGGCGGCCTGATGTTTGCCTACATCCTGCGCCGCGTGCTGTACGCCATTCCGATCCTCGTCGGGGTGAACCTGCTGACCTTTCTGCTGTTCTTCGTGGTCAACACGCCGGACGACATGGCGCGCCTGCAGCTCGGCGCCAAGCACGTGACGCAGGAGGCGATCGAACGCTGGAAGGTCGAGCACGGCTATGACAAGCCGTTGCTGCTGAACCATCAGGCGACCGGCGCGGCGCGCTTCACCGATACGATCTACTTCAGGCATTCGGCGACGATGTTCGCGTTCGAGTTCGGCAAGGGCGACGACGGGCGAGACATCGGCAACGAAATCCGTACGCGCATGCTGCCCAGTCTGGCGATCGCCCTGCCGGTCTTCGTCATCGGCCTGCTGGCCAACATCAGCTTCGCGCTGCTGATGGTCTTCTTCCGCAGTACCTACCTCGATCTATGGGGGGTGGTGCTGTGCGTCGTGCTGATGTCCATATCGGGCCTGTTCTACATCATCGCTGGCCAGTATTTCATCGCCAAACTGTGGAATCTACTGCCGATCTCCGGTTTCGCGGCGGGGCTCGACGCCTTCAAGTTCGTGCTACTGCCCGTATTGGTCGGCCTCGTTTCGGGTATCGGTAGCGGCGCGCGGTGGTACCGCACCATCTTTCTCGAGGAGATCGGCAAGGATTATGTGCGGACGGCACGTGCCAAGGGCCTGTCCGAAACCCGCGTGCTGTTCACGCATGTACTCAAGAACGGCATGATCCCCATTCTGACCGGTGCGGTGGTCGTACTGCCGCTGCTGTTCATGGGCAGCCTGATTACCGAATCCTTCTTCGGCATTCCCGGGCTGGGCAGCTACACCATCGATGCGATCCAGGCGCAGGATTTCCCCGTGGTGCGGGCGATGGTCTTTCTCGGCGCCGTGCTCTATATCGTCGGCCTGATCCTTACCGATATTTCGTATTCCTGGGTCGATCCGCGGGTGAGGCTGCAATGAGCGCGATTCAACCGGTCATCCTCTGGACCGATGCCCTGGTCTTCGTGCTCGTCGCGGCCGGTGTCGCGCTGACGCTGTACATTCGCCGCCATGCCCATTTGCGCGCGCCGTGGGGCGAAGTCGCGCGGCGGCCCATGGCGGCCGGCGCCGCGCTGGTCCTGCTGGCATTCGTGACTGTCGGCCTGCTCGATTCGCTGCACTACCGCGAGCGTCTGCCCGACAGCCCGCCCGACAAACCGCAGTACTCTGTCGAAGTGCTGTCGGCGTTCGACGCGCTGGTCGGCACGCTGCGCACCCGGCAGGAGAAAACCTATTCCGCCCCGCTGGCCATGCACCTCTACGCCAAGGAATTCGTCGAGCGCGACGGCGCGGCCGTGCGGGTCTATCCGCGCCTGAAATACGGCGGTGCGCATCTGACCGATGAGGCCGGGCGCATGCCGGACATCGCGCGCCGCGTCATGCTCGGCATCGCGCAGGGCGTGTCGGTGGCGTTCCTGGTATTCGGCGCACTTGCGGCGTGGCAGGCTGCGCGGCGGAAGCAGCGTTACGGAGAATGGCTCGCCGACTGGGGGCAGGGCCGTCTGGGCTGGCCCGGACGCACCGTGGTTCTGGTCGTCGCGCTGCTGGCGACAACGGTTGCAGTACTGCTTCATCTTGCTGCCGGCTACCACGTGCTGGGCACCGACAAGGTCGGGCAGGACGTGCTCTACATCAGCCTCAAGAGCATCCGCACCGGCCTGGTGATCGGTACGCTCACCACGCTGGTCACGCTGCCGCTCGCGATCGGACTCGGTATCGCCGCCGGCTACTTCCGGGGCTGGGTCGATGATGTCATCCAGTACGTCTACACCGTGCTCAATTCGATTCCCGGCGTATTGCTGATTGCCGCCGCCGTGCTCATCGTGCAGGTCTATATCGAATCCCGCCCCGAGCTGTTCGATACCGCCGCTGCACGTGCCGACATCCGGCTGCTCGCGCTCTGCCTCATCATGGGCGTGACGAGCTGGACCAGCCTCGCACGCCTGCTGCGCGGCGAATCGCTCAAGTTGCGCACGCTCGACTACGTCGAGGCCGCACGGGCCTTCGGTGTGTCGCATACGCGCATCATCGGCCGCCACATTTTCCCCAATGTCTTCCATCTCGTGCTGATCGCCATCGTGATCGACTTTTCCGGACTGGTGCTCGCCGAGGCGGTCCTGTCCTATGTCGGCGTCGGCGTTGATCCCACCATGTACAGCTGGGGCAACATGATCAACGGCGCGCGCCTCGAACTCGCGCGTGAACCGGTGGTGTGGTGGCAGCTCGGCGCAGCGTTCGTTTTCATGTTCGCGCTGGTGCTGGCGGCCAACCTGTTCGCCGACGGCGTACGCGACGCTTTCGACCCGCGCATGGGTGGCCGGCGATGAGGGGCCTGCTGCGCGTCGAAAATCTTGCGGTCGAGATCGATGGCGCGCGCGTCGTCGACGGCGTGACTTTTGGCGTGGCGGCCGGCGAGACTTACGCCCTGCTGGGCGAGTCGGGCTGCGGCAAGTCGATGACTGCGCTCGCGCTGATGCGCCTCCTGCCGGACGGCGGGCAGCTTGTCTCCGGCACGATCCGGCTCGGCGACACGGATGTGCGCACGCTGTCCGAGCGCAACATGCGCACGGTGCGCGGGGGCCGCATGGGCATGATCTTTCAGGAGCCGATGCTCGCGCTGAATCCGGTGCTCAAGGTGGGATACCAGATTGGCGAGGCGTTGACGCTCCATCGCGGCCTGACCGGACCGGCCGCACAGGAAGCGGCGCGCGCCCTGCTCGATGCCGTGGGCGTGCCGGACCCGGCGCGCCGGCTGGACAGCTATCCCTTCGAGCTTTCGGGCGGTCTGCGCCAGCGTGCGATGATTGCGATGGCCCTGGCGGGCGAACCCGATCTGCTGATCGCAGACGAGCCGACAACCGCGCTCGATGTCACCATCCAGGCCCAGGTGCTCGATCTGTTGCGCAGCCTGCGCAGCGCGCGCGGCATGGGCATGCTGCTGATCACGCATGATCTCGGCGTAGTCGCGGAAAACGCCGATCGTGTCGGCGTGATGTATGCCGGCGAGTTGATCGAGGAGGGCGCACGCACGGACTTTTTCGCCGCGCCGCAGCATCCTTACAGCCGTATGCTGTTCGCCGCGCTGCCGCAGCCCGGGCGCGGCCGCCTGGCTACGCTGGCGGGCCAGGTGCCACGTCCGGGGGAAATGCCGCATGGCTGCCGTTTTGCGGCGCGCTGTCCGCATGCGGTGCAGCGCTGCCGCCTGGAATCGCCGGACTGGCAGACGCTGGGCACGCAGCGGGTGCGCTGCCATTTCGCGGGGCAGCTCGACGGCCATTCGCGGCCGGCTGTACCTGCCGAAGCGGATGTGGCGCGCGCTGGCGAATCTGCAGAGACGCCGTTGCTGGCGGTCGACGATCTGAAGGTGCATTTTCCGATCCGCCGGGGGTTCATCCAGCGCACAGTCGGACATGTGCGTGCCGTCGATGGCGTCAGTCTGGCCGTTTCGGCAGGGCGGACGCTGGCGCTCGTGGGGGAGTCGGGCTGCGGCAAGACCACGGTCGGCAAGGCGCTGCTGGATCTGGTCGTACCGACTGCAGGTAGCATACAGTTCGGCGGAGAGATGCTGGCGGCCGGCAATCTGGAACACCATCTGCGCCGCCAGGCGCAGATGGTGTTCCAGGATCCGTTCGGTTCGCTCAATCCGCGCATGCGCGTTGCGGACATCCTGCTCGAAGGCATGGAGGCGCTCGAGGTGGGTGACGCGGCGCAGCGCCGCGAAGCCGTCGCGCATCTGCTGAGGCAGGTCGGCCTGCCCGACGACGCGGGCGGGCGCTATCCCCATGCCTTTTCCGGCGGCCAGCGTCAGCGCATCGCCATTGCCCGTGCGCTGGCGGTGTCGCCGCGGCTGATGATCTGCGACGAGCCGACGAGTGCGCTCGATGTGTCGGTTCAGGCGCAGATTCTCAATCTGCTGAAGGATCTGCAGGCCGAGCTCGGTCTGGCGTATCTGTTCATCACCCACAATCTGGCCGTCGTCGACTACCTCGCGCACGAGATCGCGGTGATGTATCTCGGCCGCATCGTCGAATCGGGGCCGGCGGCCGAGGTGTTGCGCGCGCCGCGCCATCCCTATGCGCAGGCGCTGGTCGCGGCCATTCCCCGCATCGATGCGGCCGCGCCCGCCAGGCCGCGCCTCGCGGGCGATCAGCCGTCGCCACTCGATCCGCCCGCGGGCTGCCACTTCCATCCGCGCTGCCCGCACGCCGGTGACGTCTGCCGGCAGCGCTATCCCGAGGAAACGCATCTGGGAGACCGCATCGTGCGCTGTCACTGGGTGGCGGGCGTGACCGGCTGAGCGCGCGCCGCGCACGGCCTGCCGATTTTCCGGCGGCGACGTGCCGGGCGTAGAGTCGGCCTTTCAAGGCCTGCCGCGCCAGTCGCGGCGGGCCATCGGGAGCAATCCATGGCGGGTTTGTGTTGCGAGAACAATTGTGCGGTGGACGCGTTGCAAGCGCGGCAAAAGGGCACCCTGGTCAAGGTGCTGTGGATCAATGCGGCCATGTTCCTGGTCATCATTGCGGCGGCGTTCTACGGGCGGTCCGCCGCCTTGTTTTCCGACAGTCTGGACAGCCTCGGCGATGCCCTGACCTACGGCCTGAGCCTGTACGCCGTCTCCCGGAGCACGCAGGTTAAGGCGCGCATCGCCCTCATCAAGGGCGGCCTCATTTTCCTGGGGGCCTCGTTCGTCGTCGGGCAGATCGTCTGGAAGCTCATCCATCCCGTCGTGCCGTCGTACGAGATCATGGGCATCTTCAGTCTGCTCGGCCTGGGTGCCAACGGCCTGTGTCTGTGGCTCTTGTGGCGGCATCGCGCGGACGACATCAACATGCGTTCAGTATACGAATGCTCGCGCAACGACATTGCGTCCAACCTGTCGGTATTTCTGGCGGCTGGCGGCGTCTGGCTGTTCGAAGCGGGCTGGCCGGACATCGTCGTGGCCGCAGGGCTGGCGGCGTTGCTGCTGCGGTCGTCGGGCCGCGTCATGCGCGGCGCGATGCGGGAACTCGGGGCATAATTCCGTCGCATCCGATCTCATCAGCCCTTCACGGCTTCATTCATGAACGCACCTAAACGTCCGCCCGTATTCTGGATCGGCAACGGCATCCTCGCCGTGGCCATGCTGATGCTGTTCTACATGGGACCGCTGTCCGACGCGCTGGGCATCTGGGCGGCCGTGCTGTGGATGGTCGTGGCCGGGGTTGGCATGGCCTTGCTGCTGTCGGACAAGTCGGAACCGCCCGCGCCCGACTGAGGGGCGTTCAGGGGCGTTTGACGGTGAGGCGCTGGCCGGGACGGATGGTGCTGCTTTTCCGCACGGCAGGATTCCAGGCCTTGAGATTCGCGAGGCTCACGTCGAAGCGATCGGCGATCGCGTGCAGGGTGTCGCCGCTTCGGACGGTGTAATGGCGGGGTGCGGCCAGTTTTTCGGCACGCGGCGCAAAAGCAACCTTGCGGACGGGCTCGGCCAGGGTCTCGGGTTCGGTACCCGCCGGCAGTTTCAGGATTTGCCCCGGCTTGAGCATGCCGTCGAAATCGGGATTGGCGGCGAGGATCTGCGCCACGGTGAGTCCCCGGTTGCGGGCGATGCCGTAGAGGGTGTCGCCGCGTTGTGCCTGGTAGTCGCCGGTCGGGACGGAGCGTGTTGCGATGCCTGCTGCCGCACGCTGTCGGACGGGCACGAGGATGGTCTGCGCCCGGACGAACCGGCCGTTCCTGAGATGGAACTGATTGTGGCTTTCCAGACGTTCGAGGCTGATGCCAAAGCGTTTGGCCAGCGTTGCGGGCCGTTCGCCGCGTTGTACGGTGTGGGGCTCCCAGCGGTCCCAGTCGCCCGATTCCAGATTGCGCTGGAAGGTGTCGGCCTGGCCGGCCGGAACCAGCAGATTGACCGGCGCATCCGCTCGAATGAGCTTGCGGGGGAAGGCGGCATTGAGGGCGAGGAATTCCTCGCGGCTCGTGCCGGCCAGCCGCGCGGCTGACTGCAGGTCCATGTTGGCGGCATGCACCGTGACCTGTTCGAAATAAGGCTGGTTGGGCAAGGGATCGAGCGCCACGCTGAATTGTTGGGGCGCCTGGATGAGGCGCTTCATGGCCAGCAGCTTGGGCACGTAATTCCGCGTTTCGGCGGGGAGAGGCAGGCTGGCGTAGTCGGTGGGCAGGCCTTGTGCCAGATTTTTCTGGATGGCGCGGGCGACGCAGCCTTCGCCGCAATTGTAGGCGGCCAGCGCGAGTTGCCAGTCGCCGAAATCGAGATAGAGCTTGCCCAGGTAATCGAGCGCGGCGTTCGTCGCGGCGGTGAAGTCGCGGCGGCCGTCGTACCAGCTGTCCTGCCTCAGACCGTAGTGGCGGCCGGTGGCAGGGATGAATTGCCAGATGCCCGAGGCGTCGGACGGGGACAGCGCGGTGGGGTTGAATGCGCTCTCTATCATCGGCAGCAGCGCGATCTCGGTCGGCATGGCCCGATGGTCGACTTCCTGCACGATATGGTAGAGGTAGCGGCGCGCGCGTTCGACGATGCGCTGTACGTAGTCGGGGCGCGAGGCATACCAATTGGTCTGGACGGCGACGAGCGGGTTCTGTTCGGCTGTAGCGTCGATCTTGAAACCGTCGCGGATGCGCTGCCAGACGTCCGTTTCGACCGGGGCGGTTTCGACGGAGAGGTCGTCGGCGTCGGCCGTTTGTTCAGCGTGCCATTGCAGCGACTGGAACCCGGGTGCTCCGCCGGCGGCGTGTGCGGACAGCCCGGCCGAGGCCAGCAGCAGGATCAGGGCGCGCCCGAATCCGGGCGGGGTGAACAGGGGGGCGGGCAATCCATGCTCCCGTTTTGCGACAGGGAGCATCGTATAGGCGCGAGCCCGGTATGGTCAACCTGGAAACATCAGGGTTGCGTGGCGTCCCAGGCATCCTTGGCGGCGCGGATGGCGCCGAAGACTTCGTGCGGCAACGGGGCGGCGCGTTTCAGATAGCCGGCGGCGAAAGCGCGCATGTCGGCATCGTGGAAGCGCAGGAAGGGATTGGTGGTTCTTTCCAGTGCGAGCGGGGCGGGCAGGGTGGGCTGTCCGGCCGCCCGTGCGGCGCGGTCGCGGCGTTCGCGTTCGATCAGCGCGGGGTTGGCGCCATCGATGGTTTTTGCAAAGGCGATATTGGTCAGCGTGTATTCATGCGCGCAGCAGACTCGGGTAGCATCGGGCAGCGCAAGAATGGCGTCCAGACTGGTGGCCATGGTCGCAGCGTCGCCTTCGAACAGGCGGCCGCAGCCGCAGCCGAACACGGTGTCGCCGCAGAACAGGCAGCCATGACCGACGTAGCTGAGGTGGTCGAGCGTATGGCCGGGCGTGGACAGGACGTCGAAATGCAGGGCGGGCGCATCGATCGCAACCGTGTCGCCGCCGCGCACGATATGCGTAATGCCGCGGATATTCGGGTTGGCGGGGCCGTAGACGGGGCAATCGAAACGTTGACGCAGTGCCGCGATGCCGCCAGTATGATCGCCGTGATGATGCGTGATGAGCACGGCCGTGAGCGTGAGTGCGTGCGCATCGAGAAATGCCAGCACCGGGGCGGCATCGCCGGGATCGACGGCAACGGCGTGGCGGCCGTCGTGCCAGAGCCAGATGTAGTTGTCGTCGAATGCGGGCAGGGGAATCAGCGTCGGCATTGCGGGTGCGGTCGAAGGAGAAGACGTCATGGTATCGAAACAGGATGGGGAATGGTTCGAGACGCCGTTGGGGCGGCATCTGCTGTTTCGCGAACAGCGCTATTTCGACAATGCGGTGTCGGATGTGTTCGGCTTCAATGCGGTACAGGTCGGCCTGCCCCGCATCGATTTCCTGCGCAACAGCCGGATCCCGCTGCGCGTGCGCTGCGAGGTCGAAGCGGCCGAGGTGCGGGCCGACCCGATGTTCCTGCCGTTCGAAAACCAGTCGCTCGATCTGCTGCTGCTGCCGCACGTGCTCGAATACAGCGCCAATCCCCACCAGGTCCTGCGCGAGGCCGAACGGGTGCTGCGCCCGGAGGGCCGGTTGATCCTGTCCGGCTTCAACCCGCGCAGCCTGTGGGGACTGACGCGCAAACTCCACGGCGGCGAGCACGGCTATCCCTGGAACGGCAGTTTCCTCAACATTTCCCGCGTCAAGGACTGGATGGCGCTGCTCGGGCTGGAAGTGGCGGCCGGCAGCATGTGCTGCTACCGGCCGCCGATCAACCGCGACAACTGGCTGCGCCGTCTGCGTTTCATGGAACCGGCGGGCGACCGCTGGTGGGCGATGGGCGGCGGCGTGTATTTCCTGCAGGCAGTCAAGCGCGTGCAGGGCATGAACATCATCCAGCCGCAGTGGAAGACCCCCGTGACGCAGCGCCTGCTGTCGCCTGCCAAGGTGGTCGACATCAAACATTACCGGATGCGCCGTGAGCGCTGACGTCATCCATATCTACAGCGACGGCGCGTGCAAGGGCAATCCGGGCGCGGGCGGCTGGGGTGCGCTGCTCGTCGCGGGCGGGCATCGCAAGGAAATCTTCGGCGGCGAGGCGGATACCACCAACAATCGCATGGAAATGACGGCGGTCATCCAGGCGCTCGAACTGCTCAAACGCCCGTCCACCGTTGCCGTGCACACCGATTCGCAGTACGTGCAGAAAGGCATCAGCGAGTGGCTGCCGGGCTGGAAGCGGCGCAACTGGCGCACCGCCGACGGCAAACCGGTAAAAAACCAGGATTTGTGGGAGCGTCTGGATAAACTGGCCCAGCACCATCGCATCGAATGGAACTGGGTGCGCGGCCATGCCGGCCATCCGGAAAACGAGCGCGCGGACGCCCTGGCGAACAAGGGCGTAGAACAATTGCAGGAGAAGGCATGAACCCCGGGCGGTCTTGCAAGCGAGTTTCGGTGCAGGCTGACATCGGCCATGCCGATGTCAGGCCGCGAAGCGGTGGCCTAAGCCCGGACGAACGGGCCGATGCGCTCGCCAATCCGGGAGCCGTGCAGGCCCGGCAACCATATTGATAAAACGGCCCGACGAGCATGCGCCAAATCATCCTGGATACCGAAACCACCGGACTGGATCCCAACCAGGGCCACCGCGTCATCGAGATCGCCGCGGTCGAGATGGTAAACCGGCGGCTGACCGGCGTGAATCTGCACCGTTACATCCAGCCCGATCGCGAGATCGATGCCGGCGCCATGCAGGTGCATGGCATTAGCAACGAATTCCTGCTCGACAAGCCGCGCTTTGCCGATATCGCACGCGAATTCGCCGAGTTTGTGCAGGGAGCCGAACTCATCATCCACAACGCCCCTTTCGACGTGGGGTTCCTGAACATGGAGCTGCGCCAGGCCGGCCTGCCCATGCTCGACGGCTGGGTCGGCGGCGTGACCGATACGCTCGCGATGGCGAAAGCGCTGCATCCCGGGCAGCGCAACAATCTCGACGCGTTGTGCAAGCGTTACGGCGTCGACAACTCGGCCCGCACGCTGCACGGCGCTCTGGTGGATTGCGAACTGCTCGCGGCCGTATATCTGGCGCTCACGCGCGGCCAGGAAAGCCTGTCGATCGGACTCGACGCGGACGAGGCCGGTCTGCGCGCTGCCTCGTCCCGCGAGCGGCCGCGGCCGCTGCGGCTGCAGGCCGGCGAAGCCGATCTGGCTGCGCATGCCGCGACGCTGGCCGCCATCGACAAGGAAAGCCGGGGCGGCTGCCTGTGGCGCGACGAACCGGTGGCGCAGGATGCCGCCGGGGGGCCGGCTTGACGTTTTTCCTGCATCGCATCCTGACGGATTCCGTGCGCGTTTTCCAGACACTGTTCGGGTGTGTGATGTTCGCTGCTTGCGTGGCCTCTGCCGCGGCTGCGCGCGTGACGGTCGTGCTGTCGAGCGATGCCGCGCCCTACCAGGAGGTCTATCAGGTGATGCGCGCCGTGCTCGAGGACAGCGGGCATGACGTGACGCGCGAATACGCAGGCGCCGTGTCCGCACGCACCCTGGCCGATGCCCGGCTTGCGGTGGTTGTCGGTGTCGGCGCCGCCGATGCGGTGGCCGCGCAGCCGGGCCGTACGCCCGTGCTGGCCGTGCTTGTCCCGCGCGTCTGGTACCAGAAGACCGGCCAGGCACGCCTTGCGGACAATGGCCGGCGCACGGTCTCGGCCATTTACCTGGATCAGCCGTTCGAACGTCAGGCCTTGCTCATCCGGCTCGCATTTCCTGATGCGCGCCGCGTCGGCGTGCTGCTCGGCAATGCGCAACGGGGTCTGATCGAGGATATCGAGGCAGGCCTGCGCACCCAGAAACTTGCGCTGTCGTACAGCCTGGTGAACGAGGAACAGCGTCTGGCGATGCCGCTGGAAGCGGTGCTGACCGAAGCGGATGTGCTGCTGGCGGTGCCCGATCCGCAGGTGTTGAATGCCAGCACGGCGCAGAGCCTGCTGCTGACTTCGTATCGCTACCGGGATCCGGTGGTCGGCTATTCGCGTTCGCTCACGCGCGCGGGCGCATTGCTGTCGCTGCATTCCAGCCCTTCCCAGATCGGCCGTCAGGCCGCCGTGTGGGTGCTCAATGCATTGAGCGGCCCGAACGTGCGCCTGCCGGCGGCGGCCTTTCCGGCGTATTTCAGCATTTCGATCAACGAGCAGGTGGCGCGTTCGCTCGGATTCGTCGTGCCGCCGGAGGATGAGCTGGAAAAACGCATGGGAGGCGAGCACTGATGGCCTATCCGCTTGGCATACGGGGCCGCGTGATCGGGCTGGCCATAGTGCCGGTCGCGATCATCGGGGTGCTCCTGTTGTTCCAGCTCATTACCGGCAAGATCCAGGACCTCGACCAGTCGCTGCGCACGCGCGCGGTATCGATCGCCCGGCAGCTTGCACCGGCCGTGGAGTACGGCGTTGCGTCAGGCAATATCGACGTGCTGCAGAATCTGCTTGAAAAAGCGGCAATCGAGCCGGATATCCGCGGTGTGGCGGTGTTTGCCGACAACGGCCAGTGGCTGGCCCAGGTCGGAATGGGCGCCTGGGCCAACCCGCTGCACGACAAGATGCCCGCCGACCGCATTCAGGAAATCGAGTATGCGAACCGGCTGGTCTATTACGCGCCGATCACGCGGACCGAAGTCGTGGTGGACGACTTCCAGGCGATCGAATCCGGCATCGCCGTGCCCGGCACGCATCCCAGACTGCTTGGCTGGGTGGGACTGGACGTGTCGCGCGACGCCACGATCCGAAGCCAGCGCAAGGCCATCCTGCGCAGCCTGGGCATACTGTTCGCGGGACTTGCCCTGAGTCTCTATCTCGCGTGGCGTATCGGCCGCCAGATTACCCGGCCCATCCTTGCATTGACGCATACGGTGAGCCGGATCGGCGAAGGCCATCTCGACGCGCGCGTGGCGTCGACCGGGCAGGCGGAACTCGGCATGCTGCAACGCGGCGTCAATCACATGGCCGCACATTTGCAGGCGGCGCAGGACCAGATGCAGGAGAAGATCGACCAGGCGACGGCGCGTCTGGTCTATCAGGCGAGCCACGATGCGCTGACCGGCCTGATCAACCGGCGCGAGTTCGAACAGCGTCTGGAGCGCCTGCTGCAGTCGGCGATCCAGCATGGACGAACCCATGCGCTGTGCTACATGGATCTCGACCAGTTCAAGGTGATCAACGATTCCTGCGGCCACGCGGCGGGCGATGAACTGCTGCGCCAGCTCGCGCTGCTGCTCAAGTCCAACCTGCGCGAGCGCGATACGCTGGCCCGGCTGGGGGGCGACGAATTTGCGCTGCTGCTGGAAAATTGCGGCATCGACGATGCCATTCTGGTGGCCGATCTGTTCCGTGCCGAGGTGCAGCGCTTCCGCTTCAAATGGGGCGACCGCATCTTCGCCGTCGGCATGAGCGTCGGCATGGTCGCCATCACGCGCGACAGCGGCACGGTCGCCAACCTGCTGTCGGCGGCCGATGCCGCCTGTTACGTGGCCAAGGACCGGGGACGCAACCAGATCCATGTCTACGAAACCCGCGATCTCGACCTGGCGCGCCACCGGGGCGAGATGCAATGGGTTGCGCGCATCCAGCGTGCCATCGAAGAGCACCGGCTGCGCCTGGCCTGGCAGGAGATCCGGCGGACCGACGGCGGCACCGAACGCACCCGCCACGTCGAACTGCTGCTGCGCATGGTGGACGAAGACGGCTCGGATATCCTGCCGATGGCCTTCATTCCGGCTGCCGAGCGCTATTACGTCATGCCTTCGCTCGATCAGTGGGTGGTGGATGAAACCTTCCGGCTCTGGCAGCGTTGCGCGGCTTTACCGGGTGGCGTGCGTTATCTGTTCGGGATCAATCTGTCGGGTGCGTCGCTCAAGGACCCGGCATTCCGCGACATGCTCCTGACGCGGCTGGAGGCAAACCCCGCGCTCGGCCCCAATCTCTGCTTCGAAATCACCGAGACGGCCGCAATCGGCAATCTGACGGTCGTCAACGCCTTTATCGAAGCCTTGCGCGGTTTCGGGTGCAGTTTCGCGCTCGACGACTTCGGCAGCGGCCTGTCGTCGTTCAATTACCTGAAGAATCTCCGGGTGGATTTTCTGAAGATCGACGGCGCCTTCGTGCGCGACATCGTCGCCAATCCGGTCGATCGCGCGATGGTCGAGGCGGTCCACCGCATCGGCCATCTGCTTGGCCTCAAGACGGTGGCCGAGTACGTCGAGGACGACCGGATACTCTCGTTCCTGCGCCAGATCGGCGTGGATTACGTCCAGGGCAACGGCGTGCACGCGCCCCAGTCGCTGGACGCGCTGTGCGATACGGACACGCCGGCCGCGTCGGTCCCCTGACGGAGGGGCGCGTGCGGTGCCCTAGCTGGCGCCGAAACCGGCGTCGGTCACGGCCTTGATCAGTGTCTCGCGGTCGATGCGTGCGGGGTCGTAGACGACGTGCGCCTGGCCGGGGGTGAGGGTGACCTCGGCAGTCTGCACGCCGGGCAGGGCCGCCAGCACTTTCTGGACGCTGGCGACGCAGCCGCCGCAGGTCATGCCGGTGACGGTCAGTTGAATGTCGTTCATGGCAGGTTCCGGACCGGAATCGAAACCGGAATTGTACGAAATATCGCGCGGGCCACGGTTGCCGTGTGCCGGCCCGGCCAGATGCGTCCGGCCGGGGCTTCCGGGGTCATTTCTTGCGGGGCCGTTTGCGCAGCGTCTGCTTGGTGTGATCGATCAGGCGGTCGGCGACGACCTCGGCATCCACAGTGAAACTGCCGTCGGCCAGCGCGGCCTTGACGGATTCCACTTTGCCGGCATCGGTCACGTCGACGCCGGCGAGCTGCGATTCCAGCGCGCGGATGCGGGTACTGGATTCGGTCAGTGTGAGCGAGTCGCCGCTGCCCGCAGACGAGGCGGACTTGCCTGCGCCCTTGCCCTTGGCGGCGCCGACCTTGGGGGCGGCTGTGGGGGTGATGCGTTTGTCGATTTTCACGGAAATTCCTGGTCGCTGATCGTGTCTCGTCGAGACGGTGGATACGTATGGGTGTATCGGTCTCCGGGCGACTTTTCTTTAACGGTCGACCGACCGTTCGGCGGGGCATCCGAACCGATCAGCCTGAGTGGCAGCGTGCGGGAATCCGCACGCTTTTCAAGGTCTTAACGCAGCACGTGCGAGGCCATGCCGTCGGCCAGCTTGGGCTCGAACCAGGTCGACTTGGGCGGCATGACCTCGTTGGCGTCGGCCACGGCCATCAGGTCTTCCATGCGGGTGGGATGGAGCGCGAAGGCCAGCGCCATTTCGCCGCTGTCCACGCGCTTTTCGAGTTCGGAAAGCCCGCGGATGCCGCCGACGAAATCGATGCGCTTGTCGCGGCGCGGATCGGCGATGCCCAGTATGGGCGTGATCAGGTTGTCCTGCAGCAGGCTCACGTCGAGCCGGCCCACCGGGTCGGCAGGAATGCATTCCGGCTTGATGGCGAGGCGGTACCACCGGCCGGCGAGGTACAGGCCGAATACGCCCGGCTGCCCGGGTTTCACCTGGGCGGTGGCCGGTGCCACCTCGAAGGCCGCAGCGAGCTTCGCCAGGAAGGTATCCGGCGTCAGGCCGTTGAGGTCGGCGACGACCCGGTTGTAGTCCATGATCCGCATCTGGTGGGCGGGGAAGATCACCGACAGAAAATAGTTGTAGGGTTCCTTGCCGGTATGCGCCGGATTGGCTGCCTTGCGGGCAGCTGCGATGCGCGATGCCGAGGCCGAGCGGTGGTGACCGTCGGCGATGTAGAGCGCATGCATGGCGTCGAAAGCCGTGGTCAGACGGGCCTGGGTATCGCCGTCGCGAATGGCCCAGAGCGTGTGCCGAACGCCGTCCAGCCCGGCGTCGGCGTCCGGTGTGCCCGCCGAGGCGGCGGCAATGAGGGCGTCGACTTCGGGCGCGGACGGGTAGACCAGCAGCACCGGACCGGTCTGGGCGTCGAGCGCGTCGATCTGGCGCACGCGGTCGTCTTCCTTGTCCGGACGGGTGAATTCGTGTTTGCGGATGCGGTTGGTGTCGTAATCGGCCACGCTTGCGGCGGCGACCAGCCCGGTCTGGCTGTGCTCGCCCATGACGATGCGGTAGGCGTAGTAGGCCGGCGCCGGATCGCGTGCGAGTACGCCGGCGGCGATCATCGCCTGCAGGTTTTCGGCGGCCTTGGCGTAGACCGCGGGCGCATACGGGTCGGTACCCGGCGGCAGGTCGATCTCCGGTTTGGAAATGTGCAGAAAACTCCACGGGCGGCCCGCGGCGCGTGCCCGTGCCTCCTCGGTGGACAGCACGTCGTAGGGCGGAGCGACGACATCGTTGGCGCGTCCGGCGGCGGGACGGAGGGCGGCGAAGGGCTGGATCAGGTTCATGCGGTCGTTCGGGTCAGGCAGCGGGTGGAAGGGGATCGCCCAGGGCGGCGAGAAAGGCGTTGACGGCGCCCAGCCGCCGGGCCAGATCGGGCAGCGGCGTCGTCAGCCGCAACCGGTCCGGGCCGGCAAGGCGGTAGCCGGCCTTGCCCTGGATCAAGTGCAGAATTCTACCCGGATCGACGGGCGGCTTGGGCACGAACTGCACGCTCATGCCCTCGCCGGACGCGTCGAGCTTGACGATGCCGTAGGCGCGCGTGGCCATGCGCAGGCGGTGCACCGCGAGCAGCGCGCGGGCCGGATCGGGCAGCGCACCGAAACGGTCGACCAGCTCCTCCTGCATCGCCGTCAGATCGTCCGGCGCGGCGCAGGTCGCCAGCCGCTTGTAGAGCACCAGCCGCTCGTGCACGTCCGGGCAATAGTCGTCCGGCAGCAGCGCCGGCAGATGAAGATTGATTTCGGAGACCACGTCGAGCGGCTGGTTCATGTCCGGTTCCCTGCCGGCCTTGAGGCTGGCGACGGCGCCGGCGAGCATCTCGTTGTAGAGCGAGAAACCGACCTCCAGGATTTCGCCGCTTTGCTTGTCGCCCAGCACTTCGCCCGCGCCGCGGATTTCCAGATCGTGCATGGCGAGATGGAACCCGGATCCCAATTCTTCCATTAATTGAATGGCTTCCAGGCGTTTCTTCGCTTGGGGTGTAAGGTTTCTGTCCTCGTCCACCAGCAGATAGGCGAAGGCCTGGTGGTGCGAACGGCCGACGCGGCCGCGCAACTGGTGCAGCTGTGCGAGCCCGAATTTGTCGGCGCGGTTGATGAGGATGGTGTTCGCGGTCGGGATGTCGATGCCGGTTTCGATGATGGTGGTGCACAGCAGGATGTCGTAGCGCTGCTGGTAGAAATCGCGCATCACCTGCTCCAGCTCGCGTTCGCCCATCTGGCCATGGCCGACCCGGATGCGCGCCTCGGGCAGCAGTTTTTCCAGCCGCTCACGCATCGATTCGATGGTGCTGACCTCGTTGTGCAGGAAATAGACCTGTCCGCCGCGTTTCAGCTCGCGCAGCACGGCTTCGCGGATCAGCCCGCCTGAGAAGGGCTGTACGAAGGTTTTCACCGCCAGCCGCTTCTGCGGTGCGGTGGCGATCACCGAGAAGTCTCGAATGCCTTCGAGCGACATCGCCAGCGTCCGCGGAATCGGCGTCGCGGTCAGCGTCAGCACGTCCACCTCGGCACGCAGGGCTTTCAGCTGTTCTTTCTGGCGCACGCCGAAACGGTGTTCCTCGTCCAGGATGACGAGGCCCAGACGGGCGAATTTCACGTCCTTCTGGATCAGCCGGTGGGTGCCGATCACGATGTCGAGCTTGCCGTCCTTCAGTGCATCGAGCGCGGCGGCCTGTTCCTTGGCGGTACGGAAGCGCGACAGCTCGGCGAGCTTCACCGGCCATTGCGAAAAGCGGTCGGAGAAATTGTTGAAATGTTGTTCGGCCAGCAGCGTGGTCGGCACCAGCACCGCGACCTGATAGCCGCCCATCACCGCCATGAAGGCGGCGCGCAGCGCGACTTCGGTCTTGCCGAAGCCGACGTCGCCGCAGACCAGCCGGTCCATCGGCTTGCCAGACTGCATGTCGGCCATGACGGCGGCGATGGCGGCGGCCTGATCGGGTGTTTCCTCGAAGCCGAAGCCTTCGGCGAAGGCCTCGTAGTCGTGCGGCGAGAATGCGAAGGCATGGCCTTCACGCGCGGCGCGCAGCGCATACAGATTCAGCAGCTCGGCGGCGGTGTCGCGTGCCGCCTGCATGGCGCGCCGGCGCGCCTTTTCCCACTGGTCGGTGCCCAGCCGGTGCAGCGGCGCCTCGCCTTCGCCCGCGCCGCTGTAGCGCGAGATCAGGTGCAGGTTGGCGACCGGCACGTAGAGCGTGTCGCCCTTGGCGTATTCCAGCTTGAGGAACTCGGTGTCGCCGTCGCCCAGGTCCATGCTGACGAGGCCGAGATACTGGCCGACCCCGTATTGCGCGTGCACCACCGGGTCGCCCGGCTTCAGTTCCGAGAGATCGCGCAGCAGGTTGTCGATCTGCGTGGCGCGCGCCTCGCGGGCGCGCCGCGTTTTCGGCGGAATCGCGTACAGCTCGGTTTCGGTGACGACGGCCAGCCCCGCGCCGGCGGCGACGAAACCCTCGGCCAGCGGCCCGTGCGTCAGCAGCAGCCGCGCCTGCGCGTCGAGGCAGTTGGCCGCCCAGCCCTCGCAGAGGGCCGCGTCGAGATCGTGTTCGGCAAGGTATTCGTGCAGGGTGTCGCGGCGGCCGGCCGAGGGTGCGACGATCAGCACGCGGCCGGCAAAGCCTTCGACAAAAGCCTTCAGCCGTGCGACCGGGTGCGCTTCGCGGCGGTCTACGGATATCGGCGGAACCGGTTGCGCCGGGCCTGCGCCGGCCTGTGCCAGATGCAGTTGCGGCCAGCCTTTGGCGCGCGAGAAGAAATCGTCGACCGGCAGGAACAGTTCGGCCGGCGACAGCAGTGGCCGGTCACGGTCGCCGGACAGTAGCCGGTGGCGGCTCTGCGCATCGGTCCAGAAGGCCTGCCCGGCCTCGTCCAGCGCGCCGTGCAGCACCAGGGTGGTCGAGGCGGGCAGATAGTCGAACAGCGTCGCGGTCGTCTCGAAAAAGAGCGGCAGGTAATACTCGATACCGGCGGGCGCAAGCCCGTTGCTCACGTCTTTGTAGAGCTTGGATTTGGACGGGTCCCCCTCGAAGCGTTCGCGGAAATGCTGCCGGAAGCGCGTGATGCCGGCTTCGTCGAGGGGGAATTCGCGCGCCGGCAGCAGGCGAATCTCGGGGACCGGATAGAGACTGCGCTGGCTGTCCACGTCGAAAGCGCGCAGTGTTTCGATCTCGTCGTCGAAGAGGTCGATGCGGTAGGGCAGTGCGCTGCCCATGGGAAAAAGGTCGATCAGACCGCCGCGGATGGAAAACTCGCCCGGTGTATACACCTGATTGACGTGGGTATAGCCGCCCAGCGTCATCTGCGTGCGGAAGGCGGCCTCGTCGAGACGGTCCTTCTGCTTGAGAAAGAAGGTGTGGGCGGCCAGAAAGGCGGGCGGCGCCAGCCGTACCAGCGCGGTCGTCAGTGCCACCACCAGCACGTCGAACTCGCCGCGCGACATCGGATACAGCGTCGCCAGCCGTTCCGAGATCAGATCGGGATGCGGCGAAAAGCTGTCGTAGGGCAGCGTTTCCCAGTCCGGAAACACGCAGATCCGCAGACAGGCGTCGAACCAGCGAATCTCCTCGGCCAGCCGCTGCGCGTCCCAGGCGCTGGCGCATACCACGGCCAGCGGCGCGCCATGGCGCGCGCGTTCGGCCAGCCACAGTGCGTCGGCGGCACCGGCGAGGCCGGACTGGCGGGAGGGAGGGGCGGTGGGCGAGAACAGCATGCAAAAAGGCTGGATTATCGCGGAAACGACGGCAGGACGCACCCGTTGTCGCGAGGCGCGCAGGTATAATGCGCGCCTTCCCTTTTCAAGGTTTCAGATCCCTATGAGCCTCGACCGCGTCAGCTCCGGCCGCAATCTGCCGGACGATTTCAACGTCATCATCGAGATCCCTGCGCACGGCGAACCCATCAAGTACGAGGTGGACAAGGAATCCGGCGCGATGTTCGTCGACCGTTTCATGTCGACCGCGATGCACTATCCCTGCAATTACGGCTACATTCCGCACACGCTGTCGGAAGACGGCGACCCGGTCGACGTGCTGGTGGTGACGCCGATCCCGCTGATCACGGGTGTAGTGGTGCGCTGCCGGCCGGTCGGCATGCTGAAGATGACCGACGAAGCAGGCGTGGATGCCAAGCTGCTGGCGGTGCCGGTGGACAAACTGTGCGGCCTGTACAGGGGCGTGGAGAAACCCGAGGACCTCCAGCCCCTGCTGCTGGCCCAGATCAGCCATTTCTTCGAGCACTACAAGGACCTGGAAAAAGGCAAGTGGGTCAAGGTCGAAGGCTGGGTCGGGGTGGACGACGCGCGTGCGGAAATCCTCGCTGGCGTCGAACGCTACCGCAATGCGGAAGACAAGCCGGCTTTCTAGGGATTGGGGGCAGCCCAGAATCCGCACGGGCTCCTGATTTCCGACGCCTATATTCCTGCACGGCCATCCATGAAAGTCTGCATCCTCTCCGATTCCCACGACAATCGCCGCCTGCTGGGCGCAGCGGTCGAACATGCCCGGGCGAACGGTGCGGAAGCCGTGCTGCACTGCGGCGACGTGGTCGCACCGACCACGCTGCGCGTGCTGCAGAAATACGAGCTGCCGGTGCACGTGATTCACGGCAACAACACCGGCGACCTCTACAACATGACGCGGCTGGCCGCCGAACCGAACAGCGTGATCCGTTATCACGGCCAGGACGCGGCCTTCACGCTGGCCGACCGCGCACTTTTCCTCGTGCACTACCCGCACTACGCGCATGCGCTCGCCTGTACCGGCGACTACGATCTGGTGTGCTGCGGGCACGATCACAAGTCGAGCGTGACCCGGGTCGCCAACGTCAAGGGCGGAGAAACCTGGCTGGTCAACCCCGGCACCGTCGGGGGGGTCGGCGCGCCGCCCACCTACATCATGGCGGATCTCGCCGCGATGCGGTTCGACATCGTGACCGTGGAAGCGGCGCCGGCTTCGGTGCTGCCGCCGGTCACGCCGCACGTATAGCGCTCAACCATGAAAAACGGGGCCGCGGCCCCGTTTTTCATGGTTGAGCGCAGGTCCTACTTGGCGGGCTTGACCGTGGTCAGCCCCAGGCTTTCCCAGTCCTGCATGCCACCGCGGTACCACTTGATCTTGTCGGCGGGGTAGCCGATCTTCAGCAGACCGCGAATATTGGTAGGCGACTGGCCGCACCAGGGGCCGTTGCAGAACATGACGACGGTCTTGGCCTGATCGAACAGGTAGAAACCGTCCTGGTTTTTGACGCCGAACTGCTTTTCGAGGATGTCCTGCACGGTGATGGGATCGGAGTGGCCGATGTTGAGCTGATCCCACGGGATGTTGACCGAACCCGGGATCGTGCCTTTTGCGACCCAGTCCGGCGTGCGGGAGTCGACGACCAGGATGCGCTTGTCGCCGTCGCTCATGCGCTTGAGGTAATCCAGGATCTCGAGTTCTCCGATGGTCTGCACGCCGGGCGCGAGTTCGCCCGGCTGGATGCAGAAGGGCGGACACTGGCGCGAGGTCTTGGCAAAATCGGGGTTGATGGTGTTCGCCTGATTCTGATTGCGCATGATCGCGACCTTCTGGCCGCCGTGCATGACCTCGACGGACGGCAGCTGCGCAGTGATGTTGACGTCCAGCGCGCCGGCTGTCATGGGCAGGGCGGACAGCGCGAACAGGGCGGAAGCGGCGAATGGGATACGAAGTTTCATCGGGTCTCCTGGTTTCTCCAGAGGTTGTCGTTGGGGGGTGAAGCCGGGCCGGCCGGATGGCAAACCCTTGTCCGGGAACATGCCGCGAACGGCGCGTCCCGAGGAATGACCGGTTTGTATCCGGCGGGTTCCCTCGCGGTCTGTGGGGATATGGGCCGTGCCGGATTCGGCGTTGCGGCGTGCCGGAATTATGCCGGATTCCAGTGCCCGGGCCGCATCCGGCCGGCCAATGGCGCGCGTGGCCAACTTCCCCTTATTCCCGCATAGAAAACTTCGATTGAGATAGCCGGCCTTGTCCGTGGCGGCAAACCGGGCCTTGGGAGTACCATTTGACTGATTTGCATCCGGGCTCGTAACCGGCTATCCGGAGGGATTCAAGGCCTTCACCTCCGGGTAATTTCAAAAACGGCTTTGCATCCATCGGATGGAGGAAACAATGACGGAGCATGTTGCGACCAACGAGACGATCCTCGTGGTGGGCGGCGGGATTTCCGGCATGACGGCGGCGCTCGAGGCGGCTGAAACCGGCAAGAACGTTGTCCTGGTCGAAAAAAATCCCGCGCTGGGCGGACGCACTTCCCAGCTTTACCGCTACTTCCCCAAGCTGTGCCACCCCACCTGTGGTCTGGAGATCAACCAGCGCCGCCTCAAGAACAATCCCCGCATCCGCGTCCTGACCCTGGCCGAAGTCACCGGCATTGAAGGCGGCACCGGCAACTACACCGTTTCCGTTCGCGTCAAGCCTCGCTACGTCAACGAAAACTGCACCGCCTGCGGTGAGTGCGCCAAGGCAGTCAGCACCGAGGTGGCCGATCCGTTCAACTACAACTTGGGCACGCACAAGGCCGCATACCTGCCGTCGTCGATGGCCTACCCGCAACGCTACGTGCTCGATCCCGCCATCATCGGCACGCCCGAGGCCGATGCCGCCAAGGCCGCCTGCAAGTACGGCGCGATCGAACTCGACATGCAGGAGGAAACGCTTCAGGTGAAGGCAGGCGCCGTCATCTGGGCGACCGGCTGGCAGCCCTACGATGCCGCGAAGATTCAACCCTACGGCTACGGCCGCTTCAAGAACGTCATCACCAGCGTGGAATTCGAGCGGCTGGCCGACCCGCACGGCCCCACGGGCGGCAAGCTCCTGCGCCCGTCCGACGGCAAGGAGGCGAAGAACGTCGCCTTCATCCAGTGCGCCGGCTCGCGCGACGAAAACCACCTGCGCCACTGTTCCCGGATCTGCTGCATGGCGTCGCTGAAACAGACGCACTATGTACGCGAGAAATATCCCGAGGACGGCAAGTCGACCATCTACTACATCGACATTCGCGCCATCGACCGTTTCGAGGATTTCTACCAGAAGGTGCAGGCCGATCCCTCGGTCAGCTTCATCAAATCCAAGGTCGCCCGCATTTCCGAGGACGAGCAGGGCAATCCGGTGTGCTGGGGCGTGAACACCGAAGGCTACAAGCGCTATACCACGCCGCATGACCTCGTCGTGCTCGCCGTCGGCATGGAACCGTCGGTCAAGGGGGTGAACATCCCCGGCCACATCGTCGCGGATTCTTCCGGCTTCATCGAGGCCGACCCGGCCAACGGCGCCGTCTTCGGCGCGGGCTGCGCGTCGAACGCGCTGGACGTGAACCGCGCGGTGCAGTCGGCGACTGCGGCGGCGCTGCGCGCCATCCAGGTCGTGAACAAAGTAGCAAAGGCGGAGGCTTGAAATGGCTGAAACGAAAGTAGCCGCGTACATCTGCAAGGGCTGCGGTCTCGGCGAACGCCTGGACACCGACGCGCTCGTCAAGATCGCGCAGAAGGACGGCAAGGTGCCGATGGCCAAGACGCATGATTTCCTGTGCTCGGCCGACGGCGTCGCGATGATCCGGAACGACGTCGCCAACGAAGGCGTCACGCATATCATGATCGGCGCCTGCTCGCGCCGCGCCAAGACCGAGGCGTTCCATTTCCCCGAAAACGCCGTGGCGCGGGCCAACCTGCGCGAAGGCGTGGTCTGGATCCGGCCCGATACCGAAGAAGCGCGCGAAACCACGCAGGACATGGCGGAAGACTATATCCGCATGGGCTGCGCCGAAGTGAAGGCGATGGCCGCGCCCGGCGGCAACCCCAATACCGGCAGCAGCAAGACCCTGCTCGTCGTCGGTGGCGGCGTCACCGGCATGACCACCGCGATCGAAGCCTCCAAGACCGGCTATCCGGTCGTGCTGGTCGAGAAGACCGGCGCGCTCGGTGGCATGGCCGGCCAGCTCTGGAAGCGCATGCCTGTGCACGAGCCCTTCAAGTCGCCCGCCGATACCGGCGTGGCCGACCTCGCCGCGCAGGTGATGGGCGATTCCAATATCAAGGTCTACCTCAACGCCACCATCGCCAAGACCGACGGTGCACCGGGCCGTTTCGTGGTGCAGATCGCCACCGAATCCGGCGCGACACACACCGAGGACATCGGCGCCATCGTGCAGGCCAGCGGCTTCACGACCTATGACATGAACAAGCTGCCCGAGCTGGGCGGCGGCAAATCGCCCAACGTGGTCGACCAGCTTGGCCTCGAAGCACTGGCGAAAGCCGCTGCGGCCGGAGACGGCGTGATCCGCCGCCCGTCCGACAACCAGCCGGTGAAGTCGGTGGTGTTCGTGCAGTGCGCCGGCCAGCGCGACCCGTCGGGCACGCACCTGGCGTATTGCTCCGGCTTCTGCTGCAACGCCAGCATCAAGCAGGCCATGTACTTCAAGGACGCCAACCCGTCCGTCGACACGACCATCATCTACACCGATCTGCGTACGCCCGGTAACGGCGAGGACTTCTACCGCAGTGCGCAGGAAAAGGGCGTGATCTTCACCAAGGGCAAGGTCTCCGGCGTGCAGCCCGGCAGCAACGGCAGCACGGTGAGCTTCCATGACCTGATCCTCGACGATGCGAATGCGACCATCGCCGACGTCGACCTGGTCGTGCTCGCCACCGGCCAGGTACCGAACTCGGGCGTGGACATCTTCGCCGTGCCGAAGGAAGGCGAAGGCGAGCCCGAGGTCAAGCCGATCTCCATCCTCAACCTGAACTACCGTCAGGGCACGGACGTCCCGCAGCTGAAGCAGGGGTTTACCGACTCGCACTTCATCTGCTTCCCTTACGAAACCCGCCGCACCGGCATCTATACCGCCGGCCCGGTGCGCCGTCCGATGGACATCGCGCAGGCCCGCGAGGATGCCACCGGCGCTGCGCTGAAGGCGATCCAGGCGCTGGAGAACGCTGAACTCGGCCGTGCCGCGCATCCGCGTTCGGGCGATCTGTCGTTCCCGAAGGTGCGTCTCGAAGGCTGCACCCAGTGCAAGCGCTGTACGGTGGAATGCCCCTTCGGCGCGATCGACGAAGACGAAAAACGCTTCCCGGTGTTCAACGAGTCGCGCTGCCGTCGCTGCGGCACCTGCATGGGCGCCTGCCCGGTGCGCGTGATCTCGTTCGAGAACTACTCGGTCAACACCGTCGGCGCGCAGGTCAAGGCGGTCGACATCCCCGACGAATTCTCCGAGAAGCCGCGCATCCTCATTCTTGCCTGCGAAAACGACGCCTATCCGGCGCTCGACATGGCGGCCATGAACCGCAACGAGTACTCGGCCTTTGTGCGCGTGATTCCGATTCGCTGCCTCGGTTCGGTCAATACCATCTGGGTGACCGACGCCCTGAACGCCGGCTACGACGGCGTGATGATGATGGGCTGCAAATCCGGCGACGAATACCAGTGCCACTTCGTCAAGGGCTCCGAGCTGGGCCGCGTGCGCATGTCCAAGATCGACGACACGCTGAAGACGCTGAACCTGGAAACGGAGCGCGTGCGTGACCTCGAAGTCGCCATCACCGACATCGAGCGTGTGCCCGAGATGATCAACAAGTACGTTGAAGAGCTGGTCGCCATCGGCCCCAGCCCGTTCAAGGGTTTCTAGCATGCGTCGGCCATTTTTGACGATGCGTCATCAGACCGGAGTTAGGACATGAGCGCGAATACCGCGATGGCGGAGAAATACCGCAACAACTTCCTGAAGGAAATCGAAGAACAGGTCGAGATGGGCGACTGGGTGAAGATGTGCATGCAATGCGGCGTCTGCTCCGGTTCCTGCCCGACCAACTTCCAGAGCGCGTGGGAACACCCGCCGCAGGAACTCTTCATGATGATCCGCGCCGGCAAGCGCGAAGAGGTGCTGACCACCACGTCGATGTGGAACTGCACCTCGTGCTACAACTGCATCGTGCGCTGCCCGCGCAAGCTGCCCATCACCCACATCATGCACGGCATCGCCGAATACGCGCACCGTCTCGGCGTGGCGCCCAAGATGCAGCCCACGCGTTTCTTCTCGGGCCTGTTCTGGAAGAACGCGACCAAGACCGGTCGCGTCAATGAACTCAAGCTGTCGATGGGCCTGTACTTCAAGAACGGCTTCGGCGCCGGCGTGAAGGAAGGCATGAAGATGAAGGACGTGGCGCTCGGCCTCATCAAGGCCAAGCGGCTGAATCCCTTCGAAATCCTGGGCGGCCACACGTGCAAGGACCAGAAAGGCATCCAGGCGATGCTGAAGAAAGCCTACGAAATCGAGCGCAGCCGCAAGGCCGCCAAGACCGCGGGCTGAGGAGAGAACTATGGCCAAACATGAATACGCGTTCTACCCCGGATGCTCGTCGCAGAAAGGCGCATCCGCCTCCAACTACCTGACCTCGGTCGAATCGATGTGCAAGACGCTCGACGTCAAGCTCACCGAAATCCCCGACTGGAACTGCTGCGGTGCCTCCATCGGCTATGCCGAGGCCGGCGAACTGCCGCGTCACGTCATGAACGCGCGCAACTTCGCCCTGTCCGAGAAAAACCTCCCCGGCCAGGAAATCGTCGCCACCTGCGCCGCCTGCTGGCTGGGTGCGCGCGAGACCCGCGAGCGCCTCACGCACTCCGACACCCTGATGGCGGACACGAAAGAAGCGCTCAAGGAAGCCGGCCTCACCATCAACGAGATGCCCGAGATCCGCCACATGGTCGAAGTGCTGATCGAGGACATCGGCTTCGACGAAATGAAGAAGCACGTCAAGAAGCCGCTCGAAGGCGTCAAGATCGCCGGCTACGTCGGTTGCCAGACCAACCGGCCCTTCGGCGTGGACGGCGAATCCTTCGAGAACCCCAAATACCTCGACAACATGGTCGAAATGGTCGGCGCCACCCCGATCCCCGAATACGACATGAAAGTCACCTGCTGCGGCGGCGCGCTGGCGTTCTCCGAGCCGGACAAGGCCCAGGCGCAGATCAAGGACATCATCGAATCCGCCTACGATCACGGCGCGGAGATGATCGTGACCCCGTGCCCGCTGTGCCAGGCCAATGTCGAGATCTACCAGGGGCAGATCAACCAGAAATACGGCACCAAGTTCAACATCCCCGTGATGTACTACAGCCAGCTCATGGTCGTCGCCTACGGCGGCAGCGCCAAGGAAGCAGCCCTCAACGGCCAGCTCATCCGCGCGCGCCGGCTCGAGGAGATCGCGGCCAAGTAAGCTCTGGCCGCATCCGTAAAAACAGGGGCCCTGGCCCCTGTTTTTACGTCCGGCACCGGTGCGACAGCCGGCCGGCGGTTGCATCGGCGTTATCCTTAGCTCCTTTCGACAGATATCTATACCCGCCATGATCAAGAAAGCCCGCGACCTCAACCAGCTCATCGATCTTGTCCACGAAGCCATCTACGAAGTCGACGAACTTCGTGCCTGTCTCGAACACGACGACGACGAAGCCTCGACCTACACGCCCTACCTCGACACTCTGGACAGGATGCTCCGCGATCTGCACGAATCCATGGCCTCCGGCAAATACGCCGGCACGGGGCAGGGCGAAGACCTCGCCTACATGCCGCTCTTCAAGAAGCATGAGCGCGACATTCCCTTCCGCGAACTGCTGCGCACGATCAACGCCACGCATCGGGAGGGATTCGAGGCTTGAGCGGTAGGGGGTAGAAAACCGCGTTCTTTTGGCACGCATACTGGCCAGAAGAGGCTGGTCGAAATATTCGATTCGGATTTCTGTTTTTCGGCCGAAGCGGCCAGCGAGTTCTCAACTAAGGTGGTCCGCTATGCGTTCTTGATCAGTCATTGATCAAGAGTTCACGCCCAGAGACTGCTTTCAATCCAGCGAGTGCGGATGCTCAACTCTGAGCCTCCATTCTTCGCTGAAGATTCAGGACTCATTCGTGCCGTAACATTTGTACGATTGACAAACTCTCAAACAACCAATTAGAGTCGCCCAACATTACGGCACGCGCAACGCACGCGCGCCGACCTTGCGGCAGAACAAACAATTCTAAGCAACACGCGAAGGGGAGGGGGAACCATGTCGAACGGGATGCGTTCGTGCGCGCAAGGCGTGCGGGGGGTCGACCAAAGTCGTTATCACTCAGTACCGCTTAGTGCGCTTTGGAATACGTTATTGCAAGACCTGACCCCGAAGCTTCCATGCACCCGGCCAGCCTCTTGCAGGTGAAGCAGCAAGTGCTGAAATCGCACCTCGACGAAGTCGCCCCCGTCGTGCAGAAGCTGCTGAAGAACACCGACCCGGAGAAGACGGCGACGCTGCTGACGCGGTTGAACGGCTGACGCCACGTCCGTACTTGGCCGGCATGGCCGACAGCGGACTGACAGTCCGTCAGGCTTGACGAATCCCGGATCACCCGGCTAAGGTCCGGCCCATACCCACGGCCCGCGCAACGCACGCGAGGCCGACTTTGCGGAAAAAAGCACATTTCGACAATGAGACGCGAAGGGAGTGGGTATGGCTGGGGGGCGTTCGTGCGCGCAAGGCGCACAGAAAACAAATCGACTCAGTTCTGACCCAGCATTAAAAAATGATGATCTGCAGAAGCCAACTTTTAGTAAGTTGAGCCTCACTCAGAGATTTGCTTTGCCTTTGCTTCTATCGGTTTTCTGTTTATTTTCTGCGCATGTCCAAGCAGCACCGCAATATTACTGGTGGAACCAGAGCGGTTTTAATTGCTTAGGCTCTTATAGTCCGGGTGGTCCCTCATTCCATACAGACTCGTTGCAAGGGACAATTTCCTTAACGTTGCAAAAGTCAGTAGAAACAAACTTGGCGAACCCAGGCTGGTGTATCACTTTACTATTCCTCCAGCCTTCTGGATCACCCTATTATGATGAGAGCTATGCCCCTTATTCTTGGGCAATTCCTGTAAGTGGGCAAACAGGTCCGGGTGGAGGGTATAGATTCTTCGATGACATGATTCGTGTTCAAGATGCGAATCTAGAGCCTAAGAATGCAGGCCCATCTTGCGACCCGGTTGGGAACCCCATAAATCCCGGTGTGGGTAACAAATTTGAAGTCATTACGGATTACATAGATGGTGCAGAAAGCGTCGATCTAAATTTTCATCGCATATTCAACAGTCTAAGTCTATATGTGGCTCACGATTTAGGCTGGGGTTGGATCCACTCTTATTCTTCACGTCTAGCACTTTCTCCTGCTGGCCAAACGGCTTCCGTATCTAGGTACGACGGAAAAGTATTTGTATTTAGGTTACAGAATGACATCTGGCGCCCTGACGCCGACATCTCCGACCGTCTAGTTGAGTTGAAGGACGGTTCGGGCCTCCGCACCGGCTGGCAATACGTTGTAGGCTCCGACGACGCCGTCGAGACCTACTCTGCCTCGGGTCGTCTGTTGTCCATTGCCGACCGCGCGGGCCGCATGCAGGTTCTGACCTACGACCTCCCGGCTTCCGCAGGCGGAGACGACGACCCGGACACCCTCGACGCCGTAGTCGACGCCGCCGGTCGTTCCCTGCACTTCACCTACGACGCCCACAAGCGCATCGCCACCGTAGCGGACCCTTCCGGCGGCGTCATCGCGTACGGCTACGACAGTGTCGGCAACCTCGTTTCCGTTCAATACCCTGATGGTCGTTCCAAGACCTACCACTACAACGAACCCGCGCACACCGCCGGCGCCAACCTCCCGCACGCCCTCACCGGCATCACCGACGAGAACGGCGAGCGCTACGCCACCTATGCGTACGACGCCGCCGGCCGCGCCGTCTCCACCGCCCACGCCGGCGGAGCGGATTCGTACACCCTGAGCTACGGCCCCGCCAGCACCACCGTCACCGACCCCCTGGGCACCCAGCGGGTCTATGGCTTCACCACCGTATTGGGCGTCGTCAAGAGCACCGGCCAGTCCCAACCCGGCGGCTCAGGCTGCGGTCCCGCGTCCTCGTCCGTCGCCTACGACGCCAACGGCAACGTCGCCTCCCGCACCGACTTCAACGGCCACACCGCCTGCTACGCCTGGGACCTGACCGGCAATCTGGAGACCGCCCGTGTAGAAGGCCTCGCTTCCGGCGTCGCCTGTCCCGCCAACCTTGCGACCTACACCCCCGCCCCCAACAGCGCCGAACGCAAGATCCTCACCCAATGGCACGCCAGCTTCCGCCTGCCGACCCAAATCACCGAAGCCGGCCGCGAGACCACGATGGTCTACGACAACCGCGGCAACGTCACCAGCCGGACCGTCAAGGACACCGCCACCGGCCAGACCCGCACCTGGACCACCGCCTACACCTACCACCCCGGCGTCCCCGGCGTCGTCGTGCAGAAGATCGAAGACGGCCCCCGCACCGACGTCGGCGACCTCACCACCACCGACTACTACCCCATCGACGAAACTTGTGTTGGCGGCCACCTCGGCTGCCGCGGCCAGATCAGGCAGATCACCAACGCCCTCGGCCACCTCACCGCCTACGACGAATACGACCCCCACGGCCGCCTCCTCAAAACGACCGACCCCAACGGGCTGGTCACCACCCTGACCTACAGCCCGCGCGGCTGGCTCACCAGCCGCAGCGTCGGCGGCGAGACCACCGGCTTCGACTACGACGGCGTCGGCCAGCTCGTCAAGCTCACCCGGCCCGACGCCAGCTTCGTCGGCTTCGAATACGACCCCGCCCACCGCCTGACCGCGATCATCCAGCAGGACGGCAGCCGGCTGACCTACACCCTCGACCCTGCCGGCAACCGCATCCACGAGGCCATCACCGCCCCCGGCGGCGGGGCCGCCCTCTATAGCCGCAGCCGCAGCTTCGACGCCTTGGGCCGCCTGTGGCAGGACATCGGGGCCTACAACCAGACCGTCACCTACGAATACGACGCCCAGGGCAACCTCAGGCAGACCGACGGCGCGCGCACCGACGTGGCGGACACCCAAAGCCACGGCTACGATCCACTGGACCGCCTCGTCCAGACCTTGAACGCCGACGGCGGCGTCGAGCAGATCAAGGCCAACGCCCTCGACCAGACCACCCAGGTCGTCGACCCGGCCGGCCAGAGCACCGTCCACACCCGCAACGCCTTCGGCGACGTCGTCCAGACCCAGAGCGCCGACACCGGCACCACCACCCGCAGCTTCGACGAGGCCGGCAACACGAAGACCGAGACCGACGCCCGCAATGTGACCGTGACCTACGCCTACGACGCCCTGAACCGGCTCGTCCAGAAGCAGAGCAGCCAGAGCGGCAGCCCGGTCTACACCTACCAGTACGACACCTGCCTGAACGGCAAGGGCCGGCTCTGTTCCACCCAGCGCGACGGCAGCCTCGACACCTATTTCAATTACGATGTGCAGGGCCGGCTCGCCTACCGCTTCAACTTCGGCAGCAGCACCTCCACCGTCGGCCATACCTGGCGGCCCGGTGGCCAGCCGCAGACCGTCGTCTACCCCGGCAGCCGCACCGTCATCTACGGCTACGACGCCCAGGGCCGCATCAGCCAGGTCTCGACCGCCGTCGGCAGCCACCCCGCCGTCGTCCTGGCCGGCAGCTTCGTCCACGGCGCCTTCGGCGGCCCGCTCGGCTTCCAGTACGGCAACGGCCAGACCGTCCAGACGAGCCTCGACACCGACTACCGGCCGGCGCACCGCCACGACGGCCCCTACGACGTCCACTACGGCCGCGACCCCGCCGGCAACATCGGCCAGCTCACCGAAGGCGCCTTCCAGACCACCTACGGCTACGACAGCACCGGCCGTCTCGTCTCCGCCCTCGACACCGCAAGCAACGGCTTCGGCAGCCTCGCGTGGACTTACGACCAGAACGGCAACCGCCAGAGCGAGACGCGCAACGCCGGGACCACGTCTTACGTCTACAGCCCGCCGAACTGGCTGCATCAGAAGGGCGGCGTGACCCGAACCCGGACACTCAACGGCAATACCGCCAGTATCAGCGGGCAGGTCAGCTTCGCCTACGACGGGTTCGGCCGGCTCGTCACCAGCACCACTGCGTCGGAGACGACCACCTACAGCTACAACGCCCTGGGCGAGCGCATCCGGAAACAGAACCAGAACGGTCTGTCGACGATCTTCCACTACGGCCCGAACGGGGAGCTGCTGTTCGAGAAGAACCAGCAGGGGAAGACGAAGGAGTATGTGTGGCTGGACGGACGGCCGATTGCGAGGATCGACAACAGTACGACGATCTACTACTACCATGTCGATCACCTGGGGACGCCGCGGGCGATGACGAACGCGTCAGGAACGGTCGTATGGAAGGCGGACTATGAGCCGTTCGGGAAGGCGAACGTCACCACATCAACGGTCGAGAACAACCTCCGATTCCCGGGGCAGTACTTCGACAGGGAGACGGGCCTGCATTACAACTACTATCGGTCGGCTTACAACCCGGAGACGGGGCGGTATGAGGAGGCTGATCCGATAGGGATTGATGGGGGCCTCAATATCTACGGGTACGCCAATCAGAATCCGTTGAGCTATATCGATCCGTTGGGATTGTGGAGTGGCCCGCCAACGAAAGGCACTTACTATTCAAAAGGCAAAATGCCAGGCCCGGCCTTGCCAAGCAAGAACGATCCGGGCAGTTGGGATGGGGCGGTCGATGCGACTAATGGGCTGCTGTGCGCAGCGGCTGGACTGATTGGTTCAGCAGTAATGGCAAATAAAGCATGTATGCCGCCCGATGCGTACACCTGTTTGGAATGGAAATGCACGCCCAAATGTGGTGAGCCCTACTATCTGAAGGCCAATTCAGGCATACCCAGCCTCGTCAATCCAGATACGCCGTGTGAATGCATTGCGCCGGGTATCAATCCAAAAGGGAATGGTGGTCTTCCGGGATTGACGCCATGAACATCATCAAGGATTAATACTATGAACATCATCAAGAATCGATTTTTCTTAATTGCTCTATTGCTTGTTAGCTTGCTCAGCGCCTTCATTGGCGGAGCCGTGTTGGGCGGAAGAATTTCAAATGAATATCTCGCCAAGAAATTCAATGAGGTGAATATGCCAGTGATGCTTGCGCACTATAAATCCTACCGGGATATAGCCAGAAACTTGGAAACGAGCAATTATGAAATGGCGAATTGCCATGCGGAATTAGGTGCCAGCGCCATGCTGGACGTCCTCAAGCCATGCTTAGCTGATCAGGTCTGTAAAGGATTGATCGAGAAAGACATTCAAGAAAATGCCCCGGAGATATTGGGTATAGCTCCTCTAGGTTTCAAATATCTGGAAAGTAAAGAAGGCATCAGGCGATGTGAATGATCGGCCGACGCACCGCCACGACGGCCCCTACGACGTCCACTACGGCCACGACCCCGCCGGCAACGTGAAGCAGGTCAACGACGTCGACAACACCGTCGTCACCTACGGCTACGACGCCACCGGCCGGCTCGTCTCCGCGCTGGACACCGCGACCGGCAGCTTCGGCAGTCTGGTGTGGACTTACGACCAGAACGGCAACCGCCAGAGCGAGACGCGCAACGCCGGGACCACGCCTTACGTCTACAGCCCGCCGAACTGGCTGCATCAGAAGGGGGCCGAGACCCGGTCAAGAAGCGCCAGCGGCAATACGCTGAGCCTGAGCGGCATTACCTTCGCCTACGACGGGTTCGACCGGCTCGTCACCAGCACCACTGCGTCGGAGACGACCACCTACAGCTACAACGCCCTGGGCGAGCGCATCCGGAAACAGAACCAGAACGGCCTGTCGAGGATCTTCCACTACGGCCCCGATGGCGAACTGTTGTACGAACGGGATCAGCAGGGAAACACGAAGGAGTATGTGTGGCTGGACGGACGGCCGATTGCGAGGATCGACAACAGTACGACGATCTACTACTACCATGTCGATCACCTGGGGACGCCGCAGGCGATGACGAACCAGGCGGGCACAACAGTCTGGCGGGCGGATTACGAGCCGTTCGGGAAGGCGAACGTCACCACATCAACGGTCGAGAACAACCTCCGATTCCCGGGGCAGTACTTCGATCGGGAGACGGGGCTGCACTACAACTACTTCAGGGATTACGACCCGACGACGGGGCGGTACATCGAAGCCGATCCGATTGGGTTGGATGGCGGGATGAATCTCTATGCTTATGTGGAGGGGAATCCGTTAATTTATGTTGATCCGCTGGGGTTGAAGGGTGGGCTTTTCGGAAAGTTATTGGAAGAGCTAATACCTGAGTCTATCGAAACGACTGTGGGCAAAGGAAGAGGTGCCAAGTGCGCCACAAATTTATGCAAGAAGAAACCGAGCAATCTCAGGATCATTGAAGAATGCGCAATCCAAGCCAAACCTTCTGATTCAGGTTTTAGCGGGGGCATCTTGAATGAGTGTATCGAGACCTGTAAAGAGTTACTCAAGAAATGTGACCCAGATAATTGCGAGGACAAGTGACAATGCAGAACGTAAATAAACGTGGACTATTGTTTGGTCTTGTGTTTCTGGTTTGTGTGCCGTACTTGCTCTCTATTTTTGGTTTGATTCTTGGAATGCCAAAAATATGCGAGCCTGAATCCCTTGAATGCATTGCTAATCGCCGCATTCTTATATGGACAGTTTTTTATTTGGCTATTGGAATGCTTGCAAGCTGGTGGGGCTTCAAGGAACGTAAATATTGGCGTGTGGCGATTTGGATTTTCTTATTTTTTTCAACTGTTGCTGTTGTCTACGACTTCTACCGGTCTCCTGGGGCATCGTTTTTGGAAACAGTTCAAATTAAGTTGTATTCCTTCCAGATGCTCTTTGAGAAAGGTGAGGCGAAAACAGGCTTATTCTTGTTTTGGAAAGATTTCTTGAATCCAGTGTTTCTGTTATTGGTTGCTTTAGTTGCCACAGCGAACAACAACGAGAATCAAACGGGCAGACTCGCAATAAAAAATGAACGCGGCTCCCGTTAACAACCGCCAGCACGTAGGACGGATTAGCGCAGCGGCTGCATTACAGCTACTTCAGGGATTACGACCCGACGACGGGAAGATACATTCAGGCATGATCCCATGCAGGCAAAACGTGCAGGCAAAAGGGGTCAGACACGATTATTTATCGTTACGTGATCCAACGACAGGTATGTAGCGAATAACAGGCCTCGTTTGCCCAGATGTCTACCGGCCGCAAAGGCCGATAAGCGGACACTGTGTGTTACCCCGTTGCCGCTGATCTCCCCAAGGCAAAACGAGCCGGGCAAAGCGAGGGATGCACATGTTTGCCGGGGGCGGTCTTCCTTCAGTCATTCCGCCCGCAGCGCCTCCACCGGATTCAGTCGCGCCGCGCGCAGGGCCGGCACGACGCCGGCGGCCAGGCCGATCAGCACGGACGCGATCAGTGCGCCGAGAGCGTAGTCCCAGGGCACGTTTACCGGCAGGCCGCTGACGGCGGTTTTCAGCAGCCAGGCAATGCCGGCGCCGAGGGCGAGGCCGGTCAGGCCGCCCAGGGTGGCAAGCAGGGCGGATTCCATCAGGAATAGCGTGCGGATGCGCGCGCGCGTGGCGCCGAGCGCGGTGAGCAGACCGATCTCGGCGACGCGTTCGGCCACGGCGATGTGCATCAGCGTGACCATGCCGACGGCGCCGACCAGCAGCGAGATGCCGCCGAGCGCGGCGACGGCGAAGGTGAGCACGGCGAGCACGGTGGACAGGGTGTCGAGCATCTGCTGCTGCGGGGTGAGGGTGAAGTCCTCGCGACCGTGGCGCGCGACGAGGATGCGTCGCATGTCGGCCATTACCGCGTCGACGGGTGCGTCGGGCCGGTAGGCGATATGGATTTCCATCACGCCCTCGCGGTTGAAGAGTTCGAGCGCGCGCGCGGTGGGGATGTAGACCGTGTCATCGAGGTCGAAGCCGAGCACCTGCCCTTTGGACTCCATGACGCCGATGACGCGGAAGCGCGACGTGCCGACCTGCAGGGTGGCGCCGAGCGGGTTGGCGCGGCCGAAGAGTTCGCTGCGCACCTTGGAGCCGAGCACGACGTAGGCGCGCGGATTGTTGAGGTCGTCGGCAGGCAGGAAGCGGCCGCTGGCGACGCGCATGTTGAAGGCCTGGGCGAAGGCGGGGCCTTCGCCGTACACGGTCACACGCCGGCTGCGGCTGCCGGCGCGCACTTCGGCATTGCCCATCACGCCGGCATTGACGTGGCGCACCAGGGGCGAGCGGCCGAGCGCGACGGCGTCGTCGATCGTCAGCAGGCGCACGCTGCCGATGCTGCCGACCGAGGCGCCGTGGGTGCTGGTCTTGCCCGGGGTGATGGTGAGCAGATGGGTGCCGAACTGGGTGAATTCGGCCAGCACGAAGCGGTGGATGCCGTCGCCGATGGCGGTGAGCAAGATCACCGCCGCGATGCCGACGGCGATACCCGAGGCCGACAGCAGCGTGCGCATCGGATGCGCGGTGAGCGCGCGGCGGGCAAAGCGGAGGGCATCGGCGAAATGCATGTGCGCCTTATTTTCCGGACAGCGCGCGCACGGGATCGAGCCGTGCGGCGCGCGCGGCCGGCCCCAGGCTGGCGAGCACGCCGGTGACGAGCGCAGTGGCGATGCCCGCGGCGCTGGCCCAGACGGGCGGCCAGGCGGGCAGGGCGGGGTAGGCGAGCCGCAGGCCCCAGCTGCCGAGCTGGCCGATGGCGAAGCCGAGCGCGCCGCCTGCGAGCGACAGCCACAGCGCCTCGGCAAAGAACAGCCGGCGCACGTCGGCCGAGGGCGCGCCGATGGCCTTGAGCAGGCCGATCTCGGCGGTGCGTTGCGCGACGGCCACCAGCATCACGTTCATGACCAGGATGCCGGCCACCGCGAGGCTGATCGCCGCGATGCCGGCCACGGCGAGCGTGAGCGCGCCGAGGATGCGGTCGAAGGTGGCGAGCACTGCATCCTGCGTGATCACGGTCACGTCTTCCTCGCCGTCGTGGCGCAGGGTGAGCAGGCGGATCGTCGCGCGCTTCACCGGCTCGATGGCGGCGCGGCTGTCGGCTTCGATCAGGATGCGGAACAGGGTCTCGGTATTGAACAGTGCCTGCGCGTCCTCCACCGGCACGATCACGACTTCGTCGGTGTTGAACCCCATCGATTCGCCCTGTTCGGACAGCACGCCCGAGACGCGGAAGCGCCGGTCGCCGAGCCGCACCCGCTGGCCGACCGCGCTGCCGTCGGGAAAGAATTCCTGCGCGATCACCCGGCCGAGCACGATCTGGCCGGAACCGGCGGTAAAACGGCCGCGCGACAGGGACATGTGGCGGATGGGCAGCAGTTCGGCATTGCCGCCGAGCACGGTGACTTCGCGCAGGCGGCCGCCCGAAGCCAGTTCGGCGGCGCCGACGTTGAGCGGCGCATGGCGGCGCACGCCGGGCAGCTGGCCGATGGCGTGCGCATCGTCGAGCGTGAGATCGCGCGGCGTCTGTCCGAGCGCGGCGCCGACCAGGCCGCCGCTGGTTTCGGCGCGGCCGGGCAGCACGATGACGAGATTGGTGCCCAGCGAGGCGAACTGGTCGACCACGTAGCGGCGTGCGCCTTCGCCGAGCGCCGTGAGCACCACCACCGCGCCCACGCCCAGCGCCATGGCCAGCACGATCAGCAGCGAACGGGTGCGCGTGCTGGCGATGCTGGCGAGCGACAGGGCGAGCGTATCGCGCAGCTTCATCGTTCGTCGCCGACGACGCGGCCGTCGCGCATGGCGATGCGGCGCTGCGCGCGCGCCCCCAGTTCGCGGTCATGGGTGACGACGATGAGCGTGGTGCCGCGCCGCTGCAGGTCTTCGAGTACGGCGACGACCTCGGCGCCGGTGCGGTGGTCGAGGTTGCCGGTCGGTTCGTCGGCCAGCAGCACGGCGGGCTGCAGGATGGTGGCGCGGGCGATGGCGACGCGCTGGCGCTGGCCGCCGGACAGTTCGTTGGGGGTGTGGTGCGCGCGCTCGGCCAGGCCGATGGCGCCCAGCGCGGCCTCGACGCGGCGGCGGCGTTCGGCCGGCGCGATGCCTTCCAGCACGAGCGGCAGCTCGATGTTCTCGAAGGCGGTGAGCCGCGCCACCAGGTGAAAGGACTGGAACACGAAGCCGATGCGCGTGCGCCGCACCTGCGCCTGCGCGGGCTCGGACAGCGCGGCGACGTCAGCGCCGTCGAGCAGGTAGCGGCCGGCGTCGGGCCGGTCGAGCAGCCCCAGCACATTGAGCAGCGTCGACTTGCCCGAACCCGACGGCCCCATGATGGACACGTATTCGCCTGCGTCGATGGCGAGGTCGACGCCGTCCAGCGCGCGCACTTCCTGGTCGCCCATGCGGAAATGGCGGGCAATGCCTTCCAGGCGGATCATGCCGGCCGCCGCTCCGGTCATGGCTTGGCCGGCTTGGGCACGGCCGGCGCGCCGGCCGCGATGGCTTCGTCGTCGAACGCGGTCACCACGCGGTCGCCGGCCGCCAGGCCGTCGAGCACCTCGGTATAGGCCCAGTTGGCGAGGCCGGTCTTCGGCGTGCGCCCGGCCAGCACGCCGTCTGCGCCCAGCACCAGCACGCTGCCGTCCTGGCGGATTGCCTGGGTGGGCAGGCGCAGCACGTCGTCGCGGCGGTCGACGATGATTTCGGCATCGGCACTGTAGCCCACCAGCATCGGCTGACGCTCGGGCTCGGCGAAATCGACTTCGACATCAACTGTGCGCGCCTGCTTTTCGACCTCGGTGACGTAGGGCGCGATGCGGCGCACGCGGCCGGGGAAGCTCTGGCCGGGCAGGGCGTCGAGCGTGATCCGTGCCGGCATGCCGGGTTTCAGGCGCGGCGCGTCCACTTCGTCCATCGGCGCGGTGACGTAGAGGCAGCTGTCGTCGATCAGATCCACCGCCGGCGGAGTGGGGATGCCGGGCGGCGAAGGCGTCGCGTATTCGCCGACCTCGCCGGTCACGCGCGCGACGATGCCGGCAAAGGGCGCGGCGAGCACGGTACGTTCCAGCCCGGCACGGGTCACGTCGATCTGCGCCTGGGCGCGCTTTACGTCGGCGGCGAGCGCGTCGCAGTTGGCCTGGCGCGCCCGTGCGTTGGCGCGGCTGTCGTCCACCCGCTGCGGACTGACGAAGCCCTGCGCGGCCAGCGTCTCGTCGCGCGCCGCGTCGCGCCGCGCGTTCTCGGCCAGGATGCAGGCTTCGCGGCGGCGTTCCTCGCTGGTGGTCAGCTGGCGCTGGGCGAGTTCGCGTTGCGCCGCGAGATCGCGGTTCCACAGTTCCAGCAGCGGCTGGCCGCCTTTCACCCGTTCGCCTTCCTTCACGAACAGTTTCACGATCTGCCCGCCCGCAGCCGGCGCGAGCTTGGCGCGCCGGCAGGCGGTGACGGTGCCGGCGCGGGTATTGACCACCGTGGCTTCGACCGGGCCGCGCGCCAGCGTGGCGACCTCGACCTGGAGTGGTTTGGGGCGGGTGGCCTGCCAGCCGGCGTAAGCCAGCCCGGCAACCACGACGAGTAGAACGAGATAGCGCAGCCGGATGGTGGGAAAAGCCATGATCGATGCGGGTTGGCGGGAAGTCGGGGCAATGTACCATTCGCCGATGCTGAAAACCATTGAACCCGCGTCGCTGCAGCTTCGCGACGGCATTCCGTATTCCGCCGCCTACGGCGACGTGTACCACTCGGCCGACGGCGGCACGGGGCAGGCGCGGCACGTTTTCCTGCAGGGTTGCGGCCTGCCGGACGCCTGGGCCGGCCGACCGCATTTCGCCATCCTCGAAACCGGCTTCGGCACCGGGCTCAATTTTCTCGTTACCTGGGCGGCCTGGCGCGCCGATCCGGCGCGCGGTGCACGGCTGCATTTCTGTTCGGTGGAAAAACATCCCTTCCGCGCCGAAGACCTGGCGCGTCTGCATGCGCAGTGGCCGGCGTTCGCCGGGCTGTCCGCCGAACTTGCCGCCCATTGGCCGCCGGCCGTGCCGGGTTTTCACCGGCTGGCGCTCGACGGCGGCCGGGTGCTGCTCACGCTGATGTTCGGCGAGGCGGCGGACTGCCTGCCGCAGCTCGACGCGCGCATCGATGCCTTCTATCTCGACGGCTTCGCGCCCGACCGCAACGCCGATCTCTGGCAACCCGCACTGTTCGCCGAACTCGCACGGCTGGCCCGGCCCGGCGCGGCGGCGGCGACCTACACCGTGGCCGGTCCGGTGCGGCAGGGGCTGGCCGAGGCCGGTTTCGTCTGCGACAAACGCGCGGGCTATGGTCGCAAGCGGCATTGCCTCGTCGCGCGTTTTCGCGGCGAACGGGAAGCGGGGCGCTGCCCGCCGCAGCGCGTCGCTGTGGTCGGCGCCGGCGTGGCCGGTGCCGCGGTCGCGCATGCGCTGGCGCAACGCGGCACCGAGGCCGTCGTGCTGGAACGGACCGGGGCGCCGGCGCAAGGCGCATCGGGCAATCCGGCCGCGGTATTCCGGCCGGTGATTTCGCGCGACGACAACCGTGCGACCCGGCTTACCCGCGCCGCCTTTCTGCACGACCTGCGCGCCTGGCGTGCGCTCGACGGGCTCGACTGGGCGACTTGCGGCGTGCTGCATCTGGCGAAGGATGCCGAAGCCGAGGCCCGGTACCGGGTGGCGCTCGACGCCGCCGCGCCGCCGCCGGACTATGCCCGCTGGGTCGAACGCGACGAAGCTTCGGCGTTGGCGAACTGGCCGGTGGCGGCAGCCGGGGTGTTCTATCCGCAGGCGGGCTGGGTGGTGCCACAAAGCCTGTGCGCGGCCTGGCTCGCGCAGGGCGGTATCGCGCTGAAACTCAATGCAAGCGTGGCACGGCTCGAAGCCGGCCCCGCGGGCTGGCGCGTATTCGACGCGACTGGCGCGGTGCTCGCCGACGCCGACGCCGTGGTGCTGGCCAACGCGCGCGACGTGCAAACCCTGCTGCCGGACGGCGGCTGGCCGATCCACGACGTGCGCGGCCAGATTACCCGGCTGCCGGCCGGGAGCCTGCCGTGGCTCGAACGGGTGATCGCACGCGAAGGCTACTGTGCGCCGGGGGACCGGCCGCTGGTCGGTGCCACTTACGAGCACGACGACCTCGACCTCGCGCCGCGCGCGGCGAGCGATGCGGCCAATCTGGCGCGGCTGGAATCGATTCTGCCGGGCGCTGCCGCCGGGTTCGACCCGGCCACGCTCGACGGCCGTGCCGCGCTGCGCGCGACGCTGCCGGACCGGCTGCCCCTGCTCGGTGCTGTCGAGGGGCATACGGGCCTGTACGTCGCGGCGGGCTATGCCTCGCGCGGCGTCGTGTGGGCCGGGCTGCTGGGCGAGGCGCTGGCGGACCGTCTGTGCGGTGAGCCCCTCCCGCTGGAGGCCGATCTGCTCGCAGCCGTTTCACCCGGCCGTTTTGCCCGGCCGTTGCGGGGCCGCTGAGATCCGTATGGTCCGGGTCGCGTTGGCAGCCCGGTACCGTTTGCAATTTTTGTGTATTAATTGATACATAATATGTAATACTTGGTTCTTGATCATTTGGCCTGAGGAATGGCATCGTGGCCTGGCTGCTTCTTGTTGCGACCCTGCCCGGCCAGGCCGGCAGTCTTCGCTTGCGCTTCTGGCGGCAACTCAAGGCTATCGGCGCGGCCAACCTGCGGGATGGCGTCTATCTTCTGCCGCTGCGGGCGGAGCTGCGTATTCCGCTGACTGCCTTGTGCGACGAACTGATCGCCGCCGGCGGCAATGCCTGGCTGATCGAAGTGCCGGACCAGTCTGCCGACGTGGATGCGGCCTGGCGCGCGTTGTTCGATCGCCGCGACGCCTATGTCGAGTGGGCGGGGACCCTGAACACGATCGAGGCGAATTTTGCTGTCGCCTCCGAAATGGAAAGCCGGCGGCAGTTGCGGCAGCTGCGCAAGGAGCTGGATGCCATCGCCGCCACCGATTTTTTCCCGGACGAATCGCTGGATGCCGCGCAGCGCGCGCTGGCAGATGCCGAGAAGCGGCTCACGCGCCAGTTTGCGCCCGACGAGCCGGAAGCGGCACCGGGCGGCGTGATCCTGCGCGACCGAGCGGACTACCGAGGGCGTGTCTGGGCGACGCGCGCGCGTCCCTGGGTGGATCGCGTCGCTTCGGCCTGGCTGATCCGCCGTTTCATCGATCCGCAAGCCCGCTTCGTCTGGCTGAAGGACATCCGGGATTGCCCCGCGGATGCGCTCGGTTTCGACTACGACGGCGCGGCGTTCACGCACGTCGGCAAGCGGGTGACCTTCGAGACGCTGCTGGCAAGCTTCGGACTCGACGCCGAGCCGGCGCTCGCGCGGCTCGGCGCGCTGGTGCACGCGCTCGATGTCGGCGGCCTGCCCGCTGCCGAGGCGGCGGGCGTCGAAACCCTGCTTGCCGGGCTGCGTGCATCCGAACCGGACGATGACAGGCTGCTCGACCGCGCCTGCGATCTGTTCGACTGGCTGCTGCAAAGCTACAGGGAGCCCACGACATGACCACACCAATCCGCGCGCAGGCGGCGGAGCCGGCGCGCCCTCCGCATCCGTCCTTCGGAGAGGCCTTTCTCTACTGGCTGAAACTCGGATTCATCAGTTTTGGCGGTCCGGCCGGCCAGATTGCGATCATGCATCACGAGCTGGTGGAAAAGCGCCGCTGGATCTCCGAGCACCGTTTTCTGCATGCGCTCAACTACTGCATGGTGCTGCCCGGTCCCGAGGCGCAGCAACTGGCCATCTACATCGGCTGGCTGCTGCACCGCACCTGGGGCGGCATTGTCGCCGGTACGCTGTTCGTGCTGCCTTCGCTGTTCATCCTGTCGGCCCTGACCTACGTCTACATGGCCTATGGCGAGATCACCGCGGTGAAAGGCCTGTTCAACGGCATCAAGCCGGCGGTGGTGGCCATCGTGGTGTTCGCGGCCTGGCGGATCGGCAGCCGGGCGCTGAAAAACAGGCTACTGTGGGCCATGGCGGCAGCTTCTTTCGTCGCCATCTTCGCCTTCGGCATTCCTTTTCCGTATATCGTCCTGGGCGCCGGCCTGCTGGGCGCCCTGGGGGGCAAACTGGCACCGGAGAAGTTCAGGGTGGGTGGGGGGCACGGCAGCTCGAACCGGCAATACGGTCCGGCGCTCATCGACGACGACACGCCGCGGCTGCCGCATACCCGTTTTCGCTGGCGCTATGTCGCGGGACTGATCGTCGTGTCGCTGGGCATCTGGGCGACGGCCATGGGGCTGCTCGGCCAGCCGGTCCTGCGCGATATGGGCGAATTCTTCACCAAGGCGGCGCTGATGACTTTCGGTGGCGCCTACGCCGTGCTGCCCTATGTGTACCAGGGCGGCGTGGAAACCTATGGCTGGCTGACCGGCCCGCAGATGATCGACGGACTGGCGCTGGGCGAGACCACGCCGGGCCCGCTCATCATGGTCGTGTCCTTCGTGGGCTTCGTGGGCGGCTGGACCAAGCAGATCCTCGGTCCCGAGCTCCTCGGACTCGCCGGTCTGGCCGGAGCCTCGGTCGCCGCCTTCTTCACCTTTCTGCCGAGCTTCGTGTTCATTTTCGCCGGGGCGCCGCTGGTCGAGGCCACACACGGCGACCTGAAATTCACGGCGCCGCTCACCGGCATCACGGCCGCGGTGGTGGGCGTCATCCTGAATCTCGCCCTGTTCTTCGGCTGGCACGTGGTCTTTCCGCAGGCTACCGTGCTTGCACCGTTCTCCGGCGGTTTCGAGTGGTTCTACGCCCTGGTTTCGGTGGCGGCCTTTGTTGCGCTGTGGAAATACAGACAGGACATCATGAAGGTCATCGCAGCATGCGCGGTCATCGGCCTTGTCTACACCTATGTCGTCTGAGGGCGGCCTTGTCCGCCGCTTGTGCTGCCATTGGCCGGATCTGTGCCAAATATTTGCATTATAAATCGATTTAAATCAATATCTTGTTGTTGTTTATTCATAACAAATCTATATTGGAGGCCGCAGAAACCGCCTCTATCAAACCGGGAGCCGGCCATGGCGCGCAGCATCAAACCTGAAACGCTGAAGAACGAACTGGGCGGTAAGCTGATTCTCGACGTGCGCCGCATCGCCGATCGGGATGCCGCGCCCGAACGGCTGGCGGGAGCGCGCTGGCTCGATCCCGAACACGTGGCCGAGTGGGCCGGCGAACTTCCGAAAGACCGGGATATCGTTCTCTACTGCGCGCGCGGGGGATCCGTCTCGAACGCTGTGGTGGATGCCCTTCAGGCCCGGGGTTGCCGGGCGCGTTTCATCGAAGGCGGCATTGCGGGCTGGAAAGCGGCGGGCGGCGAAGTTCTGGATCGGTAAGCAGATCGGGCTGCCGGGCGCATCGGTCCGGGGGGCGGCTGGCAGTGGCGCGTTGTCATCCCTTCGGGCGTGCTCGCCCAGGGAGCCCCTTGTCTGCCGGCGCCATGTTTCGGGCGGCGGGCGGGATCAGGCGGACGTGAGCGGCGCGCCGCCGCGGGTGGCGACGGCCTGGCCGGTCGGGTCGTAGAGGTTGTTCCTGCCGTTGGCGGCGTGCATCAGCACGTTGAGCGCCTGCCGGTTGGCGGTCATGCGCATGTCGATAAGCTTGCCGACGCGGGCGTTGCAGGCACGAGCTTCGGTTTCGATCGCGCGCAGGCTGTTCCAGTCGGCGCGTGCGTGCGCGTTGCCGTGGGCGGCCAGCCAGGCGTCCATGCCGCTCGCGTCGGGCGCGAATCCGGCGTCGCGCAGGGCGTCTAGCCGCTGGCGTGCGAATTCGCTGGCGGCGTGCAGGCGTTCGAGCTTGACCGGACTCAGCGCGGCCAGCCGCTCGGCGTCGCCGTCGACCAGCGCGCGTTCCTCGTCGGCCAGCGTGCCGGCCAGGGCAGCCCAGGCGGCGTTCTCGGCGGTCAGATGCCGGCCCGGTTCACTTGGATTTTGCGACATGAAGCATGTCCTTCACCGAGTCGATGAGGCCCTGGGCGACGTTGTCCGCATTGACGGCGTACTGGCCCGAAGCGATGGCCTGCTTGATGTTCTCGACCTTGGAACGGTCGACCACCGGAATGGCGGCGAGCTGGGTTTCCAGCTCCTGCAGCTGCGCCGCGCGCGGGCTGAGCTTGACGTCGGTCTGCTCGGTGCCCGGGCGCGCGCCGGTTTTGGCTTGTGCCGGCCGGTTTTCGGTGGCGGTCGGCAGGGTGACCTGTTTGACGCCGGGATCGATTTTCATGCGGATATCCTGTCCGTAAAGCGGGCGAAATGTGGCTTGATCAGAACGGTAAACGGCAGCGCTTGCCCTTTCTGAAGGGTTGAGACCGTTCCCGGCGCAAAAAAATCTCGTCCACGCGCCTATGGGCCCGATTCAAAAGGCCACTTCGACCTGCTGTCCGTCCTGCGCGATGCCGCTGACGACCTGGCCGGAAGGGGTCTTGATCCGCACCCGGTCGCCCCGGCCGGCATTGGCCAGCGCCTGTCCCTCGCTCTGCACCGTGAATCCGGGCCCGATCAGCACCAGCCGGGTGGGTTGACCCTGCTGCACCACCAGCGGCGCCTTGAGCAGGCGGCTGCGCAGCGGCGCACCTGCGGCGACTCCGGATACCGTTCGATAGCCTACCAGGGCGTCGATGTCGGTGGCCACGTCGGCCGGCAGCTGGCCCAGATCGCCCTCGCGCAGGACCAGATCGCCCGCCGCCAGCACCCGGTTGGGCGGCAGCGGCTGGACGGTGGCGACGTACGAGCCGATGACCTTGACGGTCGCAGGCAGGTAGACCGTCCAGACCGACGGGCTCAGGCAGCGCACCCCCACCGTGATCCGGCCGGCGAGGCGGGCGCCGGGCATCTGGAACGGCTGGAGCGCGGCGCAGGCGGGGAATTCCGCGCGCGGCGGCGTGACCGCGACCGAGACTTTGCCCGGCTGGCCGGCGGCCTGGGCGAGCAGGAAGCGTTCGGCGGCAGCGCGCAAGGCGGCGGGGTCCTGGCTGGCGGCCTGCGCCGAACCGGCCCAGGCGAGCGTCAGCAGCAGACAGAAGAAGCGTTTCATGGGCGTGTCCCGGATTCGGATGCTGGGCCGCAGTCTAGCCTCGCGCGCGTACGGGCTAAACGCCGAAATGAGCCGCCTTTTTGCCTTTTATCGTTCGATTGGATGGACGGCGGCGCATCTAGGATGCAGTCATCGAAAAAGGCCCCGCGGACGAATCGCCGCCGGGAGACAAGGTGATCGCAATGCTGAACCGGCTGGACGAGATGCTCAATTTCCACGCGCAGGCGCTGCGTCTGCGCGACCAGCGCCAGCAGGTGCTGGCGTCGAACATCGCCAACGCGGACACGCCCAACTACAAGGCGCGCGATTTCGATTTCAAATCCGCGCTGACGAGCGCGCTGGGCGGCCAGCAGGCACCGGGCGGCACGACGCTGGCGACGACCGCCCCGGGGCACCTGAAAGGCAGCGCCGAACTGTCGACCCAGAGTTTTCTGCAATATCGCCAGCCGGCCCAGGGCAATGTCGACGGCAACACGGTCGACGTCGATGCCGAACGCGCCGCCTTTGCCGAAAACGCCGTGCAGTACGAATTCAACCTCACGCGCGTGAGCTCGCAGATCAAGAGCATGCTCGCCGTGATCCAGGGCTGATACGCCGGATATTTAAGGAGAGACGCGCATGTCCCTGTTCAACATCTTCAACGTCGCCGGCTCCGCCATGAACGCGCAGTCGCAGCGGCTCAACACCGTCGCCAGCAACCTGGCCAACGCCGACAGCGCGACCAGCGCCAACGGCACGCCCTACAAGGCCAAGCAGGTCGTGTTTGCAGCCGCGCCGGTGGGCGAGAACGGCGCCACCGGCGTCAACGTGGCCGGCGTGATCGAAGACCCGTCGCCGATGAAGACGGTGTACGACCCCAAAAACCCGCTCGCCGACGACAAGGGCTACGTGACCCTGCCCAACGTCAATGTCGTCGAGGAGATGGTCAACATGATTTCCGCCTCGCGCTCCTACCAGTCGAACGTGGAAATGATGAACACCACCAAGACCCTGCTGCTCAAGACCCTGAGCCTGGGCCAATAAAGAGGAATCCCGATGAGCACCGTACAAGACACCAGTTCCGTGACCAGCCTTTTCGGCGCCGCCGCGGCGAAGAAGACCCAGAGCAGTGCCGAGGAAACCCAGAACCGGTTTCTCAGCCTGCTGGTGGCGCAGATGAAGAACCAGGACCCGCTCAATCCGCTCGACAACGCGCAGGTGACGAGCCAGATGGCGCAGCTGTCCACCGTGCAGGGCATCGAGAACATGAGCGCCAGCATGGACAAGCTGGTTGCCAGCCTGGGCAACAACCAGATGGCGCAGGCCGCCAACCTGATCGGCCGCAGCGTGCTGGTGCCCGGCGACATCATCGGTCCCGCGCAGGAGAACGCCGTGGTCGGTTTCGACCTCGAGGCGGCCGCCGATTCGGTCAAGCTGACCATCGAAAACGAGGCGGGCGCGACCGTCCGCACCATCGATCTGGGCGAGCGCGCGGCCGGCATGAATCTGGTGGCCTGGGACGGCCTGGCCGACGACGGCAGCACCGTGCCCGCCGGCAACTACAACTTCAAGATCAGCGCTTCGAACGCCGGCGAGGCCGTGACCGGCGAACCCTTCTACCTGGGCCTGGTGTCGAGCGTGACACAGGACAGCAGCGGCGTGCAGCTCAACCTGGCCGGCAGCGGCCAGGCCGGCTACACCGACATCCGGCAGATTTTCTGATGAACGTCGTCGCGACGACACACTAAGGAGCACACCATGAGTTTCCAGCAAGGCTTGAGCGGTCTGAACGCAGCGGCCAAGAATCTCGACGCCATCGGCAACAACGTCGCCAACTCCGGCACGGTCGGTTACAAGCAGTCGCAGGCGCAGTTCGCCGACGTGTACGCCAACTCGCTCACCGGCGCGGGCGGTTCGCAGATCGGTATCGGCGTGCAGCTCGCCACCGTGGCCCAGCAGTTCACCCAGGGCAACATCACCACGACCAACAATCCGCTCGACATCGCCATCAACGGTAATGGTTTCTTCCGCATGGACAACAACGGCGAGATCACCTACCAGCGCAACGGCCAGTTCCAGCTCGACCGCAACGGCTACATCATCAGCCCCAGCGGCGCCAATCTGACCGGCTACACCGCCAACGCCAGCGGCGTGCTGTCGACCGGCGCCCCGGCGCCGCTGTATGTCAGCACCACCAGCCTGCCGCCGCAGCAGTCGAGCGAAGTGACGGCCCAGCTCACCCTGGATTCGACCAAAACGCCGCTGGCGTCCGCCAGCTTCAACCAGAACGATCCGACCACCTTCCACAACGCCACGTCCGTGTCGATCTACGACAGCCTGGGCAATGCGCATACCTTGCAGACCTATTACGTGAAGACGGCCTCGGGCACCTGGGATGTGTTCGCGTCGGTGGACGGCGCCGCCGCGACTTCGGTCGGCACGCTGGCCTTCAATACCGACGGTGCGCTGACCACGGCGATGCCGCTTTCCACCTCGGTGGCGGTGACCACGGGTGCGACGACGCCGTTCAGCGTGGACATCGACTACACCGGCACCACTCAGTACGGCGCACCGTTCAGCGTGGACAAGCTGGTGCAGGACGGCTACACCGCCGGCCGTCTGGCCGGCTTCAGCATCGGCAGCGACGGCGTCATCCTCGGCCGCTACACCAACGGCGAATCGGCCGTGCTGGGGCAGGTCGTGCTGGCGAGTTTCGCCAACCCCAACGGCCTGAAACCGATCGGCAACAACATGTGGACCGAGACCGCGCAATCCGGCTCGCCGCTCGTCGGCGCACCGGACTCCGGCAACCTCGGCGTTCTCCAGTCTTCCGCGGTCGAGGATTCCAACGTCGATCTCACCGCCGAGCTGGTCAACATGATCACCGCGCAGCGCGTCTACCAGGCCAACGCCCAGACCATCAAGGCGCAGGACGCCGTGCTGCAGACGCTGGTCAACCTGCGCTGACGAATCGCATTTCTGAGGGCCCGCCATGGACCGCATGATCTACACCGCGATGACCGGCGCGAAGCACACGCTGGAACAGCAGGCTACGGTCTCGCACAACCTCGCCAACGCCTCGACCACCGGTTTTCGCGCCCAGATCGACGCTTTCCGCGCCGTGCCGGTGGAGGGTGCGCCCCTGCCGACGCGGGCCTTCGTCGTCGATTCGACGACCGGGACCGATTTTCGCGCGGGCGTGGTCCAGCAGACCGGCCGCCCGCTCGACATGGCCGTCGAAGGCGACGGCTGGTTCGCGGTGCAGGCCGAGGACGGCAGCGAAGCCTATACGCGCAACGGCAGCTTCGAGCTGGACGAAAACGGCGTGCTGCGCACCGCGAGCGGGCTCATCGTGCAGGGCGACGGCGGCGCGCTGTCGATTCCGCCGGGCAGCAATCTGGCGGTGGGCCGCGACGGCACGATCTCGCTCCTGCCCGACGGGTCGGCCGCGACCGGGCTCACCACGGTCGGCCGGCTCAAGCTGGTCAATCCGCCGAGCGGCGAGCTGGTGCGCGGCGACGACGGCCTGTTCCGCATGAAAGGCGGCGCGACCGCCGACACCGATCCCAACGTGAAAGTACTGTCGGGCGCGCTCGAGTCGTCCAACGTCAACGTCGTCGACGCGATGGTCGACATGATTACCCTGGCGCGCCAGTTCGAGATGCAGATGAAGCTCATGCAGCACGCCGAGAACAACGACAGCAAGGCAACCCAGTTGCTGAGCCTGAGCTGATTGCAGGATTACAAGGAGCCACCATGATTCGCTCGCTATGGATTGCCAAGACCGGTCTCGATGCGCAACAGACGCAGATGGACGTGATTTCCAACAACCTCGCCAACGTCAGCACCAGCGGCTTCAAGCGCGCGCGGGCCGTGTTCGAGGACCTGCTCTACCAGACCATCCGCCAGCCCGGCGCGCAGTCGTCCGAACAGACCCAGCTGCCCTCCGGTCTGCAGATCGGTACCGGCGTGAAACCCGTCGCCACCGAACGCATCTTCACCCAGGGCAACCTGCAGCAGACGGGCAACGCCAAGGACGTGGCGATCCAGGGGCAGGGATTTTTCCAGGTGCTGATGCCGGACGGCACCACCTCCTACACGCGCGACGGCTCCTTCCAGACCGACGCCAACGGCCAGCTCGTGACCTCGAGCGGCTACCCGGTGCAGCCCGCGATCACCATTCCGGCCGATGCGCAGACACTGACCATCGGGCGTGACGGCACGGTGTCCGTGACCCAGCCCGGTTCGTCCGCGCCGACCACGATCGGCACCCTGCAGCTGGCCATGTTCATCAATCCGGCCGGCCTGCAGAGCCTGGGCGAAAACCTCTACGCCGAAACCGCCTCGTCGGGCACGCCGAGCGGCACCTCGCCGGGCAGCAACGGCGCCGGGCTGCTCAGTCAGGGCTATGTCGAAACCTCGAACGTCAATGTGGTGGAGGAACTGGTCAACATGATCCAGACCCAGCGCGCCTACGAGATCAACAGCAAGGCGATCTCGACGTCCGACCAGATGCTGCAGCGCCTGACCCAATTGTGAGCCGCTGCATGAACGCCTTTCGCCTGATTCTGCTGACGGGATCGATCGCGCTGGCCGGTTGCGGCACGACGCCGTCGAGCATCGTCGATCACCCGACCAGCACCCGCCCGCAGGCCCAGACCGCGCAGGGGCCGACGAATGGCGCCATCTACCAGAACGCCAGCTACCGCCCGCTGTTCGAGGATCGGCGCGCCCGCCAGGTGGGCGACATCCTCACCATCGTGATCAACGAGCGGACCCAGGCCGGCAAGGCGGCTTCGTCGTCCGGTTCCAAGACCGGCGCGGTCGATTCGTCGATCGGCACGGTTGCCGGGCTGCCGCTCAAGACCCTGCAGGGCGTCGGCGTGACCGCCGATTCCTCGGCCGAATACGCCGACAAGTCCGCGCTGGATTCGAGCAACACCTTCAGCGGCACGATCACGGTCACCGTGGTCGAGGTGCTGCCCAACGGCAACCTGGTCGTGTCCGGCGAAAAACAGGTCGCACTCGACAAGGGCGTGGAGTACGTCCGCCTGTCCGGCGTGGTCCAGCCCGACTCGATCCAGGCCGGCAACAGCGTCTCGTCGACCAAGGTGGCCGATGCGCGCATCGAATACCGCACCAGCGCCAAGCTCGATTCCGCCGAGGTGATGGGCTGGCTGGCGCGTTTCTTCCTGAGTTTCGCGCCCCTTTGAGAGCCCGTACCATGAAACCGATTTCGTTCCTGCTCGCTGCCGCCCTGGCCTTCACCGCGCCGGTGCAGGCCGAGCGCATCAAGGACATTGCCGCCATCCAGGGCGTGCGCGTCAACCAGCTCGCCGGCTACGGCCTGGTGGTGGGCCTCGACGGCACCGGCGACCAGACCACGCAGACCCCGTTCACCACCCAGAGCATTGCCAGCATGCTGACCCAGATGGGCGTCAATCTGCCCACCGGCGTGAACATGCAGCTGAAGAACGTCGCCGCCGTGATGGTGACCGCCGAGCTGCCGCCGTTCTCGCAATCCGGCCAGATGCTCGACGTGACCGTGTCGTCGATCGGCAATGCCAAGAGCCTGCGCGGCGGTACGCTGGTGATGACGCCGCTCAAGGGGGCCGACGGCCAGATCTACGCGATGGCCCAGGGCAGCCTGGTGGTCAGCGGCGCCGGCGCATCGGCCAACGGCAGCAAGGCGCAGATCAATCATCTCTCGGTCGGGCGCATCCCCGCGGGCGCCACGGTCGAACGCGGCGTGGCGACTGCGCTGGGCGAATCCGGCAGCATCAACGTGGAGTTGCGGCAGAGCGATTTTTCCACCGCTGCGCGGGTGGTCGATGCGATCAATGCGCGTTTCGGCAAGGAAACGGCGCGCGCGCTGAACGGCCGGGTGGTGCAGGTGAAGACCCCGGTCGGCGAAAGCGAGCGGGTGGCCTTTCTCGGCGCCGTCGAAAGCCTGGAAGTCGATCCCGCCGTCGCCATGGCCAAGGTCATCGTCAATGCGCGTACCGGTTCGGTGGTGATGAACCAGAAAGTGATGCTCGATCCGAGCGCGGTGTCGCACGGCAATCTCTCCGTCATCATCAACACGCAGCCGGTGATCAGCCAGCCGGCCCCATTCTCGCGCGGCGAGACGGTGGTGACCGCGCAGTCCGAAATCGAAATCCGCCAGCAGCCGGGCGAAGTCATGCTGCTGAAAGGCGGCGCCTCGCTGGCCGACGTGGTCAAGGCGCTCAATTCCATCGGCGTCACGCCGCAGGATCTGCTCGCCATCCTGCAGGCCCTCAAGGCATCCGGCGCGCTGCGTGCCGAGCTGGAAGTGATCTGATGAGCGTGTCCGGCGCCGATCTCGCCGCGCGCTTCGCGCTCGACGTCCAGGGCGTCAATGCGCTCAAGCTCGACGCGAAGCAGGCTTCGCCGGAGGCGCTCAAGGCCGCGGCCCGGCAGTTCGAGGCCGTGTTCATGAACATGCTGCTGAAAAGCATGCGCGAAACCACGAGCCAGGACGGCCTGTTCGACAGCGAGCAGACCCGCATGTACACCTCGATGCTGGACCAGCAGCTGTCGCAGAGCATGGCCAGCCGGGGCGTGGGGCTGGCCGACGTGATGGTGCGCCAGCTGAGCCGGGCGGTCACGGCGGCGGTCGATCCGGCCGCCGAACCGCAGGCCTTCCCCCTGGATGCCGGCCGCGCCCTGCCGCTCGATGCGCCGCAGGCGTTCGCGCTGCCGGCTGCCCAGGCCGCTGCGCCCGCCATGACGCCCGCGGGCACGCCGTCGCCGGGCGGCGACGTGCCGGCGCATGTCGGCGACTTCGTCCAGCGCATGCTGCCGCACGCCCAGTCCGCCAGCGCCGCCACTGGCATTCCCGCCCACTTCATGGTCGGCCAGGCCGCGCTCGAAACCGGCTGGGGCCGGCAGGCGATCCGCGGCGCCGACGGCGCGGACAGCCACAATCTCTTCGGCATCAAGGCCGGTGCCGGCTGGAAAGGCCGTACCGTCGATATCGTGACCACCGAATACGTGAACGGCCAGCCGGTCAAGCAGGTGGATACCTTCCGGGCCTACGATTCCTATGCCGATGCCTTCCGGGATTACGCCAACCTGCTGCGCGGCAATGCCCGCTACCAGGGCGTGATCGCCCAGGGCGGCGACGCGGCCGGGTTTGCCCAGGGCCTGCAGCAGGCGGGCTATGCGACCGATCCGGCCTACGCGCGCAAGCTCACCGGGGCCATCCGGCTGGTGGAAAAAGCCTAGCCATGCGAAGCATTCAAGAAATGACGCGGCCAGCCGATTCACACTATGAGAGGGCGGATTGTCCGCCCTGCGCCCCCTGATACCCGATGGCTTCCAACATCCTCAGCATCGCCCAAAGTGCCCTGACTGCCGCTCAGGTGGGGATCGGTACGACCGGCCACAACATCGCCAATGCAGCGACTCCCGGCTACAACCGCCAGGTGGTCGTGCAGAATGCCGCGCTGGCCCAGAATTTCGGTTTCGGATTCATCGGGCAGGGGACCGAAGTCTCCACCGTCAAGCGGATATACAACGAGTACCTGGGCAGCCAGGTACAGAACGCGCAGACCGCCAAGAGCGGGCTCGACAGCTACTACGCCCAGATCCGGCAGATCAACAACCTGCTGGCCGATCCCGATGCCGGGCTGTCGCCGGCCTTGCAGGATTTTTTCAGCGCCGTGCAGGGCGTGGCCACCGATCCGAGCTCAGTGCCGTCCCGCCAGGCGGCCCTGTCGTCGGCGGAATCCCTCGCCGCACGCTTCCAGAGCCTGTCGGGCCAACTCACCGAACTGGAACGGGGCGTCAACACCCAGATCGCCTCCAGCGTCACGCTCATCAATGCCTACGCCGACCAGATCGCCAGCCTGAACGATGCCATCGGCAAGGCGCAGCGCAGCACCGGCCAGCCGCCCAACGATCTGCTCGACCAGCGCGACCAGCTCGTGCTCGAGCTGAACAAGGAAATCAAGACGACCGTCGTCAAACAGGGCGATGGCGCCTATAACGTCTTCGTCGGCAACGGCCAGCCGCTGGTGGTGGGGACTTCGACCTCCAAACTGGTGACCCTGGCCTCCCCGACCGACCCGCAGAAGGTGGTGGTCGGCTACAAGGCGAGCAACGGCAGCACGATGGCCATCGGCGATTCGAGCCTGGTCGGCGGCACGCTGGGTGGCCTGATGCAGTTCCGCAGCGAATCGCTGGAGCCGGCAAAGAACGCGCTGGGCCGCGTCGCCATCGGTCTGGCCGCAACCTTCAATGCGCAGCACCAGGCGGGGTTCGACCTGTCGGGTACGGCGGGCGGAGCCTTCTTCAATGTGGGGGCGCCGGTGGTGACGGCCCACAGCGGCAACAACGGCACGGCCACGATCACGGCCACCGTCGCCAATGCGGGCGCACTGACCACCAGCGATTACAGCCTGAGCTTCGACGGTGCCAACTACACCCTGACCCGGCTGGCCGACGGCAACACGACGACATTCGCCACGTTCCCGCAAACCATCGACGGCGTGCAGATCGATCTCACCGGGGCGCCGCCCGTGGGGGGCGACAGTTTCCTGATCCGGCCGACAGTGCAGGGCGCGAGCGCCTTCTCCGTGGCCATCACCAATCCTTCGGACATCGCCGCGGCGGATGCGCCCGGCGCGGTCGGTAACAATGTCAACGCGCTTGCGCTTGCGGCGCTGCAAACCGCCAACACCCTGGGCAACGGGACCGCGACCTATCTGGGCGCTTACGGCCAGATGGTCAACGAAATCGGCAACAAGACGCGCGAACTCGAAGTGACCAGCGCGGCGGCCGGCACCCTGCTCGAACAGACGACCGCGACGCTGCAGTCCGAATCCGGCGTGAACCTGGACGAGGAAGCGACCAATCTGCTGCGTTACCAGCAGGCCTATCAGGCCGCCGCCAAGGTGATGCAGATCGCCAAGGAAATGTTCGACATGCTGGTGTCGATCGGAGGCTAAGAGGACACGAATCATGCGCATCAGTACGCAGCAAATCTTCGACGGCGGCGCCGCCCGGATGGGCGATGTGCAGACCGCGCTCGCCAAGCTCCAGCAGCAGATCGCCAGCGGCCGGCGCATGCTCAGCCCGTCGGACGATCCCGTCGCGGCGGCGCGCGCGCTCGAAATCGCCCAGTCGCAGTCGATCAATGCGCAGTACGCGGACAACCGCACCCAGGTCAAAAACGCGCTGGGGCTGGTGGACGGCTCGCTGTCGGGCGTGACCGATCTGTTGCAGGAAATCCGCAGCGCGGTCGTGTCGGCCGACAACCCCACCTTTACCGACAGCACGCGCGCCGCGCTGGCCACCGAGCTGACCGCACGCTTCCAGAGCATGCTCAACCTCGCCAACGCCACCGATGGCTCGGGCAATTATCTGTTTGCCGGCTTCCAGAGCGATACCCGGCCTTTCGTCGAAACCGCGACCGGCGCGAACTACCAGGGCGATGCCGGCCAGCAGCTCGTACAGGTCGACACCAGCCGCCAGATGGCCATGAGCAATTCCGGCCAGAGCGTATTCCAGGGCGGCGGCCAGGACATCTTCCAGACGCTGAAGGATCTGATCGGGCTTCTGCAAACCCCCGTCGCCACGCCGGCCGCCCAGACCGCGCTGACCAGCGGCCTTGCCACCGGCCTGACCAGCATCGATCTGGCACTGACCAACATTTCGACCGTGCGCGCCTCGGTGGGTACGCGCATGCAGGAAATCCAGTCGCTCGACAATGCCGGCAGCAGCCGTGACATCCAGTACAGCGCCGCCCTGTCCGATATCCAGGATCTGGACTACACCAAGGCGCTGACCCAGCTTTCGCTGCAGCAGACCGCGCTGGAAGCGGCCCAGCAGTCTTTTGTGAAGACGGCGAATCTCTCGCTCTTCAACTACATCTGATCCCATGCGCGCACCCGCCCACGATCCCGCGCAACCGCAGACGGGAGGCGGTGCGCACCTCCAGGAAATCGAGCGCGATCTCGCGCAGATGGACGCGCTGCTCGACGCCGCGATCCGGAAGCTGCTGGAGAGCTTCATGGCGATCCATCGCGACGTCGCCAGCCAGCAGCAGACGCTCCAGGCCTTCGCCGCGGAACACGCGGGACTCGAGGCCTGTGCCGCGCGCCTCGATGCGCTGCGCGGCGATATCGAGCGCAACGTCGGCGAGGCGATCGCCGGCCTGCAATTCCAGGACATGACCAGCCAGCTGATTCGCCGCATGCGCGAGCACCTGGCCAGCGTGCGCGGCATGCTGGACGGCGCCACGGATGCGCAGGCCGTTCACGCGCGGCAGCCGCGTGCGGTGAAGCAGCATCATCTGGACTGCGGCGACATCGAACTGTTTTGAAACACAACCTTGCGGAAGTACGAACATGACGACGGCGAAAACGATACTCACGGTGGACGATTCCGGCTCCCTGCGGCAGATGCTGTCCTTCATCCTGAAGGACGCGGGCTATGGCGTGATCGAGGCGGTGGACGGCAACGACGGGCTGGAAAAGGCCCGCAAACAGACGGTCGACCTGGTGCTCACCGACCAGAACATGCCGGGAATGGACGGGTTGAGCTTCATTCGCGCCCTGCGCGGTATGAAGAATTACAAAAGCGTGCCGATATTGATGCTGACAACCGAATCAGGCGACGAAATGAAGGCGCAGGGGAAAGCGGCAGGTGCGAACGGCTGGCTGGTCAAGCCCTTCGATCCGGCCCGGCTGACCGAAGTGGTCAGAAAACTGATCGGTTGAACGCGCCAGACAACGATACGGAGCACGCAGATGACAATCGACATGAGCCAGTTTTACCAGGTCTTCTTCGACGAGGCGGATGAGCTCCTTGCCGAGATGGAGAAACTGCTGCTCGCATTGGACGTGAATGCGCCGGACAGCGAGGATCTCAACGCCATTTTCCGGTCGGCCCATTCGATCAAGGGTGGGGCGGCCACATTCGGATTTACCGACATCACCGAAGTCACCCACGTCCTGGAGTCGCTGCTCGACCGCATCCGCAAGGGCGAAATGGCGCTGACCACCGAACACGTCGATGCCTTCCTGGCCTCCAAGGACGTACTGGCGATGCTGATGAACGGCCATCGCCACGGTGAGGCGATCGATCATGATGCCGTGCAGAACGTCAGCAAGCGTCTGAACGCCCTGTCCGAAGGCGGGCCTGTCGCGGCCGTGTCTGCTCCGGCTGCACAGCAGTCCGCGCCGGCCGAAAAAACCGTACCCACGGCCGATGCGGACGGCAATTTCCATTTCCGCATCGAACTGCCCGCCGTGCCGCAGAAGGATGTCGATGCCCTTGCCGCCGAACTGGGGCTGATGGGCACGCTGACGCGCGACAGCCTGCCCGACCAGCGCGCGGTATTCAATCTGGTGACCAGCGAATCGCAGGACACCATCGTCGCGATCTGCGCCTTCGTGCTCGATCCCGACGCGCTGGTGATCACCGCGGCCGGCCCGTCCGCGCCGGTATCCGCACCGGCCTATGAGCTTTACGAACAGGTACCGCCGCCGGCATCGGCCGCGGCGCCTGCACCCGCCGCGAAGCCCGAGCCCGTCGCCGCAGCGCCGGCCGGCGAAACCAAGAACTGGGGCCGCCGCGCAACCGACAAGGAAGGCGGCAACGCCGAATCCTCCTCGATCCGTGTCAGCGTGGAAAAGGTCGATCAGCTCATCAACCTGGTCGGCGAACTGGTCATCACCCAGGCCATGATCGACCAGCGCATCAGTGCGCTCGATCCGCTGCTGCACGAGCGGCTGATGAACAGCGCGAACCAGCTTGCGCGCAATACGCGCGACCTGCAGGAAGCCGTGATGTCGATCCGCATGATGCCGATGGACTACGTGTTTTCGCGCTTCCCCCGCATGGTGCGCGACCTGGCCGGCAAGCTCGGCAAGAAAGTGGAATTCGTCACGCGCGGTGCGGCGACCGAACTGGACAAGGGCCTGATCGAACGCATCGTCGATCCGCTCACCCATCTGGTCCGCAACAGCGTCGACCACGGTATCGAAATGCCCGACAGGCGCCGTGCCGCGGGCAAGAACGAAAGCGGCCGCCTGACCCTGTCCGCGGCCCATCAGGGCGGCAATATCGTGATCGAGGTCACCGACGACGGCGGCGGCCTCAATCGCGAACGGATTCTGGCCAAAGCCAAGCAGAACGGTCTTGCCGTATCCGACACCATGCCCGACAGCGAAGTGTGGCAACTGATCTTCGCGCCCGGTTTCTCGACCGCCGAGGTCGTCACCGACGTGTCGGGCCGCGGTGTGGGGATGGACGTGGTCAAGCGCAATATCGCCGCCATGGGCGGTGTGGTCGACATCCGCTCGGTGCCCGGCTCCGGGACCACGATCTCGATTTCGCTGCCGCTTACGCTTGCCATTCTCGACGGCATGCTCATCAAGGTGGGCGAGGAAATCTACATCCTGCCGCTCGGCTACGTGGTCGAGTCGCTGCAGCCTGCGCCGGTCGACGTGAAGGAAATCGCCGGCCAGGGCAAGGTCGTCAAGGTGCGCGAGGAGTACCTGCAGTTGATTCCGCTCTATCAGATCTTCGCCATCGAACCGAAGAGTGCGGACCCTTCGCAGGGCATCCTCGTCATCCTGGAATCCGAAGGCAAGAAAGCCGCCCTGCTGGTGGACAGCCTGGTCGGCCAGCAGCAGGTGGTGGTCAAGAACCTGGAATCCAATTTCCGCAAGGTGGCGGGCATTTCGGGCGCCACCATCCTGGGCGACGGCGGCGTGTCGCTGATTCTCGACGTGGCGGCCCTGCTGCGCTCCAGCCGCCAGCTCAACGTCGACACCCTGTGTTTCTGAAAACCCGACCGATCAAGCAAGGAATCCGGACATGCTGACTTTGACCGATACGGCCCGCGACCAGGAGGCCGAAAAGCCCTCCGAGGACGCCAAGGAATATCTCGCTTTCACACTGGGGCGCGAGGAATACGGCATCGACATCCTGCGGGTGCAGGAAATACGCGGCTACGAGCCCGTGACGCGCATCGCGAACGCCCCCGAGTTCATCAAGGGCGTGGTGAACCTGCGCGGCACCATCATTCCGATCGTGGACATGCGCATCAAGCTGAATCTGGGCGAAGCCACCTACGACCAGTTCACCGTCGTGATCATTCTCAGCATCGCCGGCCGCGTGGTCGGCATGGTGGTCGACAGCGTCTCCGACGTGACCACGCTGAAACCCGAGCAGATGCGGGGTGCGCCGGAAGTGGGGACCGCATTCGATTCCGATTATCTGATCGGGCTGGGCGATCTGGGACAGCGCATGCTGATCCTGGTGGACATCGAAAAACTGATGAGCAGTTCAGAAATGGGCCTGATCGAAAAGATCGCAGCCTGAAACCGCAGTAAAGCCGTAAGAATTAAATAACTACATAAGTTGCAAAGGAGAATGGGACATGTTGAAGGACTTGTCGATCAAGACGAAGCTCGTCTTCGTCATTGGTCTGTTATCGATGCTGCTGGTGGCCATCGGCGGCCTCGGCATATACGGTCTGGCTTCCAATAAACAGGCGATTGGGGACCTGCAGAACCGTATCGAACGTATCGTACAGCTTGATCACATCATCGATCTCGTGACCGGCAATCAGGTCAAGGTGGCCGCGTCGGTCGCGGGCCAGCTGATTGCCTTCCCCGAGGATATCCAGGCGACCGAGCAGCGCGTCGCCGAAGTGAAGCGCAACCTCGAAACCATACATCAGAAGCTCGAGGCCTTTGTCGCCGCCACGACCGATCCCGAAGAGGCAAAACTGGCGAAGGCACTCAACGAAAGACGCCTTACCTATCGCAAGGACGGCGTGATGATGGCGCTCTCGGCCATCGATTCGCAGGATTACCAGCGTGCCGCCGAGGTTTTCCAGGGGCCGATGAGCAAGGCCTATCAGCCCATGCGTAACGCTTTGCAGGAACTCATGACCCATCAGCAAAAGCAGGCGCAGGCGGCGCAGGCGATGGTGAACGCATCCTACGCGACGATCCGGAACATCACCATCGCGGCGGTGGTGATCGGCATGGCATTGGCGATATCGATCGGCCTGCTCATGATCCGGTCCATTACCGGTCGTCTGAACGAGGCCGTTCGTATTGCGGACAGTGTCGCATCCGGCGATCTGACGCAGCAGATCGACTCCGGATCGAATGACGAGGCTGGCCAGTTGATGCGCGCCATGAAGGATATGAACAGCAATCTCTCCCAGATCGTCGACCGGGTGAGAAACGGAACGGAAGCGATCACGGTTGCCTCGCGTCAGATAGCGACGGGCAATGCGGACCTTTCGTCGCGTACCGAATCGCAGGCCTCTTCGCTGGAGGAAACAGCGAGCTCGATGGAAGAGCTGACGAGCACGGTGAAGCA